>OBLI01000500.1_pt1 | contig 41630 bp, 67 predicted proteins | sample 1519701 | NCBI WGS metagenome assembly OBLI01 (sample SAMEA3663005, study PRJEB22513) | pig gut metagenome | biome: pig gut; feature: pig-associated habitat; material: faeces | place: France | collected 2012
TAGTAACGGCTTTAGAATTAGTAGGTTGACCTTTTGAGTCTGTTAAAACTTCTGTTTCTAAAACAATACCACTTTCACCTTTAAGAGCATAATCTAAAAGTTTTCTGGTAGACCCAAGTTTAATAATAAAACCAGCAGTACTATTATCATTGGCTCCTTCAATTTCAGTAACAGGATCATTAGCAGAAGGAACATAAGTCCAATTAATAGTACCAGTAATAACGCCATTAACCTCTTCCCCAGAAGCAATAATTAAATCACCAGGGCGTAAATAATGACCATTCCAAAGAGTGTCTTCAGCTCCAGTATAAATAAAGGTATTGCCTTCAGCAATTTCAGCAATATTAGAATTATCATAAATAATAGCTCCATCTCTAACATGGAATCCGCCACGGAATACCATAGCATTAATGGTTCTAAGTTGATTATCAATATCTTGCTTACTATAGACAGGAAGAGTTAAAATACCATTTTTAAATTTATAACTACCAGTTTTACCTTCTAAAGCAATTTCCGGATCAATATCAGCAGATAAGGTTGTATCATTACCAACACCAGGACCACTAATAGAAGCAGTAAAACCAGTACCAGTACCATGATTAACTACATCAATACTATCAACAGCTTTATTTACACTTAAAGTATAATTTCCAGTAGAAGTTTCAGCAATATTAACATTACTACCAGCGATAATATTAAAATTACCTGCACCAGTATCGCCATTATTTAAATTAACATTTAAAGTCTTTTCGTTTAAAGAAGAACTTAATTGATAATTAATTCCTTTTAAACTCAGTTTAACAGTGTCTACACCGTTATCACCAATAGCAGGAACTGCTTCAATTTGGATATAATCGCTACCTATAATATCATAAGTTTCAGTAATAATATTACCACTACTATCAGCAATAGTATTAGTTATAGAAGCTCCATTAGGTCTTTCAGGATTACTATTTACTGATACATTACTATTTTCTTTTCTAGTATCTAAAACAGTATCAGTATTAGTTTGAATCCAATTTTTACCATTATTGATACATAAAATATTTTTATCTTTTACATAATAAAATTCGCCAGCAGTATTTTGCTTAAAACTTTGAGGTAAATCTGCGGCAGTATCAACTACATTAATACCTTGATTTACAGGAACACAATTATTTTCATCTACACCATAATAAAGACGGCTTGGTTTTTTATAGTCTTCGGCGGACTTATTTTCATTAATTACTAAATAAAACGCACCAGGTTTATATCTACCTGCCACATTTTCAAATTCGGCTTGAGAGCCTTTTAAAAACTTAACGTTCAATTTTTTTCACTCCTTTAAATATCAGCCCAAGAAACAGTTTGTTCAACCGCTTCAACACGAGTTACCAAATTATCAGGACCCTTATCTACTAAATATTTATTAGCTATATTAATTGTTTCAATATCTCCCTAAGTTAATGTTCCTACTGGCATATTAATCCATGTACCAGCATCAGTGAGGATATGTTTTCCTTTAGTTTCATGCAAAGAAACTGGAACTAAGCCTGGAACTCTACCCTTAAAAACAGGAGCTAATTTAGCTAAATTTTCTTCTGTAGATAATTTTTCAACAATAGAATTAATTAAAGTCTCATTATTTTCTAAACTCTAATTAACCCATTTTTTTTGTTCTTCATTATAAGTTAAAACTTGATTTGTCTTAACTTCATTGAAAACAATATCGCTTAAATCGCTTAACTTACCCGCGGAACTAATTCCACCGCGGATTAGACGACTACCTAAATAAAGTTCCCCAGAAGAATCATTTTCCCCATAAATAAAATATAAAGTATCATTGTCTTTTCTTGTTCCTAAATTTTCAAAAGCAGTTTTAGAACCTCTGACAAATTTTACATATTTATTTAATGTATTAGGCAAGATAATCGACTCCTTCCTATTATTTATAAAATCTTTTTAATCAATACTAAAAGGGTTTGGCCTGTTAAGACCAAACCCTTTATTTAAATTAAGTCGTCTCAGATGGAGTATCAGTATTATTTGAGCTATTTTTTAAAGCATCAACATCAGTTCTTAATCCAACAATTAAATTATTTAATTCAATGTCTTTATCCTATAATGCTTTGATGGTTGTATTTAACTACGTATTTTTATTCTATAATTCTACAATTAAATCAAACATTTCTGCTATTGTTTTAGCTCCATTATTTCCAGAAGTCGCATTATATGTAAGACTGCGCACCGCGCTTTCATTTAATTTACTATTTGCTAAAGTATTTACATCAGCTAATGTGCCAGTATAACCACCTAAAAGATTTGCTTTTAAAGTATTTAAACTACTCATAGTAGCAACTTTATTACTATTACTATAAGTTCCATCAAAAGTAATAGGCAAATCACTTTCTTGTAAAGTACTTCTTGAAACAGTTATTAAACCATCTTTTTCTTCTACCGCCGTAACAAATTGTTTATCTACCTTGTTATCAGCTTTATCTAATTTATCAATAGCCTATTTAATACTATAAGCAACAGAATTAGTAGTAGATACATCTCCATTTAAAATATCAATTTTACTACTTAAATTACCAATACTAGTTCTATCACTATTAATTCCTTGTCTTAAACCATAAAGAGTTGGGATAGTATCTTTACCAAAACTATTATTAGTTTGACCTAATAAAGTATTATATTTACTATCGCTATTATCAATCAATTTAGTAATACTATCATTAAGAGTTGTATCTTTAGTGATAGTATTTAATTTATCGTTAGTAATATATCCAGTTCCTAATGTTAAAGTACCTAAATAAGATTTCTCACTACTTAAAGCTCCAGTAGTATCAATAAAACTTAAAGAAGTAAGAACATTACCTTCTTTAGTATTTTCATAAGAGCCTTTTGGGATACTAATTGAAAATGTTTCTTCTTTTACAACATGCCCAGCTCTATCAATAAATAATTTAGGTAAAGTAATGGAAGAACCAAAAGTATTAAAATCAACATCTTCACCATAACTTTTTGATGCTTTATTTACATCTAAATTATTATGGGTAATTATAATAGCTCCACCATTTTTTTCAATATCTGCATCTACTGAAATTAGATTATCTCCCTAAATAGTTGCAGATTTCATATAATTATCATTAATATCTTTGTCAGTTTCAGTAGAAAAGTAAATAAGTTTATTAGTCTCTAATTTTTCTAAATTCATTTTTTTATTAAGAGTATTTAAAGCTCCCTTAACATTAGTTTTATCAAAATTAGTAACAGAATCATTACGATTTTGACCATAAAGTAAATCATAAGTTTCACATACTGCATTACCAAGAGCAGGAAGCTTTACTACAAGTGATTTGCGATCATAGCCATCTTCAATCGGTTCACCAACAACATTATCCTATTCTACATTATAATAAAATTTATATCCTGACTAACTTAATTTATAATTAATACTATTTTCTGTAATATTATCATAAGAGCGTTTTGTTTTACTAAATCCTTCTTTATTATAATAAATATTATTATTATCTAAATCAAGTTGGAAATTAGTAGGAACTCTTAATTTATAAAGTAAATTTGTACTACTTTGATCAGCAGTTATTGCTGGTCCAAGTTCGCTTTCTAAATAATAAACGCGCCCTTCAGTTTTAGTATCATTATTATCTAATTTATAATGGCTGTCAGCTTCATCGTAATAATAATACCTACCTGGCTGATATACAATATTAGTACTATCAACCGCAACATATGGGTCTTGAGGAAGTAATGGATAAATTGAAAAATTCGGAACAACAGTATTTAATTCAGCAATCTAAATATAAGTTTCTTGATTATTAACATATTGTTTTATCCAAACTGTAGAATCATATCCTCGTCCATAAACTGGATAATCTATTTGATAATTTTTATTATACTATTCATCATCAACTCTGTCATTAGTGATTCTAGTAAGATATCTCCAATATGGAGACCCATCAGATTTGGTATCTCCGGTATATAAATACCAATATCTATTTCTATTAACCTTTACCATTTTACCTTTTTCACATAAAATAATGTGAGAATCACTTCTATCAACAGGATCATCATACATATTCTCATTATTGTCAAGGTAGCCTATTATATACTAAGAAGCCGGAAGGCCATACTCAACTAAAACATAGCGACCTAAAAATACTCCATCGCTTGCGCAATTGTTATCCATTTGAAGTCTATTATTATAAATTCTATCAAAAGTGAAGGTCGTTTTTGAAGTATTACTTATATTACCATAAAAACCCATTATCAACCCTCCTCAAATAAATAATCTATAATAAGATATGCTTCTTTATTTTGATTAATCAAATTCATAGAACTTCTATCAAATTTAATTAAATTAATAGTAGAAATACCTTCTAAATCTAATTCATAAATACCAGTATTCCCAACAATAATAGCATTAGCACTATCATTCAAATAAAATTTTGTTCCTGGCAAAGTCTAAATACCCAACTGAGTAATCAACACATTTTGATTATTATTTTTAAATGCAGTTCCTGTAATTAGTTTACTCATATTGACATCACTTGGATAGTTCTTAGAATTAAGACCTTCACCATAATATCGAATTTGTCTTATCTTTCTTGCCATTTAGTGATCCTCCTTAATATACTCTTGATATTGCTTTGGTGGCACTAATAGACATTAAACCATTATAAGTTAATGGAATAGTTATTTTATTAACTAAATATTCTCCTTCAACGCCACTTCTTTTATCTTCAATATAAATTCTATTATTAGGTTCTAAATAATAAACTGGAATAGTAGAAATTGAAACACTTTCCGTACAATAGGCTGTTGTATAAAGCAAATCTTCAATTTCATCAACTGCGCTCTTACCTTTAGGACTAATTTTAAAATAATTATCATATCCAGAAGGAATATTAATCCAAATATACCCACTTTCTGTTGGATAATTATTCTAAATAATAGAATCATAATCTGTCTATGTCATAAATAATACATCAGGTGTATCTCTATAACATATAACTTTTATATTAGTATCATTAATTGCTTTTGTTCTATCTCCAATTAATTGAACTGAGTATTTAGCGATATCCGCATTTTCTTCCCCAATAAAATCAAACCAAAAATTTAAATTCTCAGGATTATTCTTTACTTCTTCTTTAAAATCTAATTTATCATAATCATAGATATCTCTCCAAAAAGAAAATAAATCTACATAATAAGTTTCATAACCAGTTATTCCAGAAGGATAAAAATCAGGATTCGCGGCGGCCACTTTACTAGTAAAATCATCTGCATAATTATATTGATAATAATCTACAGCCATACGATATAAAACTTCACGCCAATCGCAATAAATAACTCCCGGCTCATTTTCACTTTGATACCATTTGTTTTTATAAGTTTTTTGCTCTAATTGTGGATTCATAGTATCAAAAATATCATTATTATACATTGTAGATTTATACCTATTTATATCATTATCATTCACAATAATTGTAGTATATTGGATAGGTTTTTGATCTATTGCATATCTTAAATGAATAGGAATTTCCGCCCCACTGGCGCTTTCTCTCTATCCCCAGATAGAAAAATCATTTCTTAGATTAGCAATCTATGGAGTATTATTAAAAGAAATAACCGTCTATCCATCTCTAAAAGAATAAATTGAAGAAGAAGAATAAACCGCAGGCTCAATATAATTATCTCCATTAGAATTCTTTACTATATTATTCCAAGATTGGTATTCATAAAATTTCTTTCGCTAAAAAATGAATCTACCATCTATATCATAGTAATACTCAAAACAACTTAACATATTTTTAATTTTGTCTAATACGCTAGTTATATTTTCACCAACACTTGTAATAAGCTCTCCTGCATAGACTAAATCACAAATACGATAACCAACTGTTTCATTAGTTATTCGACTTATAATCGTGTAAATAGTTCCATTATTTACCAGCCTTACTTTAGTCGGTTCAGAAACGTCATCTAATAATTTATTACTATCTAAATTATCGAATTTAATACTACTCATATCAGTTATTTCATTATTGTTTATATCTAATAAAGTAGGCATTGTCCCTATCGAAGCATTAACTATTCTATTCGTTTGCGCATCTTTAAAGAAATACATAGTTTCATCACATTTATTAGCTAATAACTCATAACCATATTGATCTAAATCATTAATAATTATATTACTTTCTTTTTCTTTGCCATAAACTGTAAGAAGTTTTTTAATAATAGTCTAAATAGGAATTGAAATTAAATTCGAATGACTCTCCCTTAAATAATACTCTTTATTACTAAACTCTTCTTCATCTAAAACATAATAAGTAGTTCGTTCATTCTAAGTAGAAATATAATAAATATTATGTTTTTTAGCTTCTTCTTCACTATTAACAATATAACAATATTTACCTTTTATATAATTATCTTTAGTTATATTATTTTGCTTATTATAGCTATAAGTAATTACTTCTTCTTTTCCAAAATCTACAGAAGCAGGTAAATCTCCTCCTAAGTCTCCATTTAATAGACACATCTTATCTTTACCTTGAATAGAAATATTATATGCGCTAGCACTTTGAGAAGTATTAAAAGACGTAATTAAATAAATGCCTTGATTAAACCAAATAATATCTGGATATTTATTATCAATTTTATTTTCTAATCCAATAGCCAAACTAAATTTAGAATTTAAACCCCAAGAATATTGTTTATATAATTTCTCATTCGTGGCCATAGTAAGAGAACAAGACCGGCGGACCGCAGATGTCCCATCAATATTAATTGATCCGCCGGTTATCTTACCCTCTATACTTTCTATTGGTAATTCATCAAATGTTAGTAGCTCAATACGAGCATAAACTACTTTATGTTTAAATTCATCTAACTTTTTAAGAAAGTCGGTATCATATTGTCTTTGAGTCTTCATACTCCTCTACCGCCTTTCTTAAAGTATCAATAAATAAAGTATAAGTTTCATCTATAGTCTTTTGTAATTCTGCTACTCTTCTATTGTATTTTTTTATACAATCCTGAATATTACTTTGATTTACATTATAAAATGGATCATCATTAGAAAAATCAGGATTGCTTTTATCTTGTTCTAATTCTTTAAAATCTTTTAAAGCCTTTTTAGCTCTTAACCAATTTTGCTTTAATTGATAAATAGTTGTTGTAGTATAAGTCTAACCATTAAAAATTCTATAAGTAGTTTGATTATCATTTTCAAAAGAATAAACTATTTCTTGACGTTGTACTGACAATTCACATAAAACGCCAGGATCAATTTCAATAGAAGTAATATCAGTCAAATCTTTTATTTGATATTCATTTTTATGGTCTATACCAATAATCTATTTATTATCTTCATTTATTCTAATATTACATGCCCAGTTTTTCTCATCTACTAAAATACCTGAATCATAAATTTCCTTTTTAGTATAACCATCAATATAATAATCTCTTTCTTCATTTTCTTTAACTACATACACATGATAAATTAAAGTTGGATCAAAATCTTCGCGCTTAATCTCCATGGTATAATTATTATCTTCCAATGCCCTATCAGGAGCTATATAAAAATTAATTCTATTATTAGTATATAGTTTCTATACTTCGCGTTTCGTAAAACGTAAGAAATAAATTTTTGTGATTTTATATTTGAAATTATCATTATAAAGATTTAAAATATTGCCTTCAGTACCATAATATTGTTCTAAAGGTAAATCAGCAACTTGAATATCACTAACGGTATCAAATTTACTTGCTTGTTTACCATAATAAGAATATACAATAGTTCCTTGCTGTAATCCTACGTCGGATAATTCAATTATTTTTACACTATGAATAGGAGCTACATGATCTATTAAATAAGCTCCTGTAATACCAATAACAATTTCTTCTCCATCAACATTAAATTTATCTCCAGGAGCAAAACCTTCAAATCGAATAGTTATCGCAGGAGAATTAGCCAAGATATCTTTAGTCTATAAACTATAATGATCTCCATTATAAAGTAACTCAAACATAGGATAAAAACTTAACGTTTGTAATAAATTATCTAAACAAGTTTGTTTATTTGCTTGTAATTTCTTAATTTCTGCCTAAGTTAAATTTTCATTTTTTAAATTATCAATATAAGTATTTACATCATCAATATAGCCATTAATTTTATACCATCCATCAAAAGATACACTATCCCATTTAAGAATTTCACTTTCAGGCGGGTCCGCGTCAATAAATCCATAAGTAGTAAGATTATCAAAACTAACTTTATCAATTTCATATGCGGTTCCGCTAAATGTATGAAGCATACGACCTAATTTATCTTCTGGACTTAAACTCACATTCAATAAACGTACAATGAAATTTCCTTCTGTTGGAGATTTAAATAATTTAGGTTCTCCATCAGTTAAAAACTCTAAAGCCTTAGTTTTAAATTGACGTTCTATGTTAATATTATAATCAGTCAAATCAGTTGATGTAAAATCTTTAATTTCATCATCGCCCAATTTATCCATAAATAAATGATCTTCATCCATAAGGTAAGAAATTAAACCACTTATAGGAAATTCGTGATAATAAGTATTTCCATTTCTAAAGATATAAGGATATTGACTTCCAATAGTATCAGTTTTACTTTCAAGAGTATTGATTTTAAAACTACTTACTTTTGGATTAAATCTTATTTTTAATAACTGCCCATTACTGTATAAAAAACTATCTTCAAAAATACTATATATCGTATTAGAAAAAATTTTATTACTGCGGATAGCAGTTTCATCGCTATATTGCTACACCGCATATTGATAACTAAATCCATGCTCAACAGTAAAATCTTTATACAATTCTCTTGAAGGAGTTTCACCAACTAGTTTAAACTTTAATATTGTATTCCAAGTATTAAAATCATCTTCACTACTGGCTCTTAATAAAGCAAAAGCTCCTGTCGCGGGAATTTCTAATCCTGTCTTTTTATCACGAATTCCGTTTAAATTAATTTTTACATATCCATTATTTTCATCCATAATCGCAGAAAGAGTTGCTTGTAATTCTGGGTTAATAGTTTCTCTATTAATAATTTGATAACGAATACTTTCTGCTTCATAGTTATTAATAGTGGTTATAGAATATTGAATAAAATAATTTTTATTCTTTTGCAATTCCTTATTTAATTCAAAACTATCATAACTTTCATTTAATTCTGTATCATTAATCGAATTATGTAATTGCTCTCCGCTATCAGCAAAAACATTACCATTTTCATCATATACTTTAAATCTATATGAATAAACTTTTTCAGTAATATCATCATTTTTTTCTTTTTGACTATATACTCCAATAAAATTTGTTTTATTTATTCCTACTAAATTATCTTCAAAACCTTTTATATAAACTGCGGGTTTAGTCGTACATTTAGCAATACCAACCGTAGAATAATATCCAACTACTCCATTAGTATTAATATATGCTAACTGAATTTTGTAAGACTATCCTGGATTTAATTTATATTGGATAGGTTTTCCGTTATTAGTAATTGATTTAAGATTTATATTGAAAGTAATAGACCCTTGTTCCAAACAACCGCGGACTTTGCTTGGAGTAAAATCCGCGGTTGTTCCCTAAGCAATTACAACATTACTTGACACTGTTTTAATTATATAACACAATCCTGAAACTTCTACCATACTAACTGCACGATTCATTTGAAATGGAATGGTAATTTCCTATCCAACAAATGCTGGTAAAGTTCCAGATATAATAGGTGGATATAATTTATTAACCATTTTATCCCTCCTAATTATTTTCGTTATTCTTCTCCTCTTGAAGACTTACTAATCTATTTGTAAAATCTCTTAATTGTTTTAAACATTCTCCCATAAGAATAGTATCTTCTCCTTTAGTTGACACTAAAGAAAGAGTATTATATAAAACCTTTAAGAAATTAATATCTTGTTCTTTCATTTCCCTTTTTCTCCTTTTTTAATTTAACTTTGTGCAATTTGTCTAATGTAATCTTCTAAAGTTACAGTTCCAGTTATATATATAGTACTACCATGAAAATTTACAATGCTACTACCATACGAATATCCTATATTAATTTCATTTCCTAAAAGCTCTACGCCATAACCAACTGAAACTGAACCTCCATTAGGACTTACAAATGAAGGACGAGATCCGTATGAAACATATCCAGTGTTTTTGTCTATGGAAGCTCCAATTTCAAAAAACTAATTTAACATATCAAGAGTATTTGAAATACCATTTATAGCATGTTCTGCATTTTTTTGAGCCTTATCTATATCTGCCGTCCACGTAATAGATTCTTCAGCTAATCGGCTAGCTTCAGAAGCTGCTGTCCCAATTCTATTTAAAATATAATTTAAACTTTGGCTACCATAGGTCCATCCACTACCAGTACTACCGGTATAATTAATAATAATATCATCTTTAAATGTTCCACTATTCACAGTAATGCTATTTGTTGTAATATTTCCTGTCGCTAAATTAAAGTAAGTCCCCGTTGAAGAAGTATAATTTTTTGATTGTAAGTAATAACTATCACTTCCAACATTCATCAAAATTTTATTTTCAATCGGATCTTTAATTGTTAAATACGGACTAGATTTGTTTAAGAAAAAAGCACTAATTCCGCCACTCTATCCATCTATTTGACTTTCTTTTAAATCAATTAAAAGGCCATTACCATTATCATAACCAGCGGATTTTATTTTCCCAGAATCGCCTTTAATTTCAATCTAACCATTTCCAGATTTACCAAATGTCGCAGTACCATCATCTTTTAAAGCATAAACCTATTTACCTTGGTAATATCCATAAACACCAGTATTTTTACTAAGACTACTATCTGATTTATTATCGCCAAAAGATCCCATTAAAACACCAGTAAATGTATTATTATTTTCTTTTTTGCCAGCCGCGATCTGAGCAACACCAATAAAATTATTATCACTATCTATATTTAGCTATCCGTCCCACTTATTTACCATTGCTGATGGATATTTATTCTAAATGACTAAAATAGGTTGACTCCAAACTATCTTGCTTCCCTATTTTCCTTGAACTCCATAAGTGCTTACTCCATCAACATAAAAGTTCATAGGACTTAATCTATATTCTTTTTTCTTATCATTATATTTAATCTACCCAATAAACTTATCGGTAGATCCAGTAGGATAAATACTCCAAGTCGCAGTTTCATCTACTTCACCATTTATAAATAATTTATAAGGCTCTTTAGAAAATGTAGGTTCACCATTACTTAAATAAATTACCTCTGTTGGACCATTTATATAAGCATTATCTAAAATCGTAATAGGAACTGGATAATAAGCAGTTAAATCATAATCTCCCCACCCAGATAACTTTACCTATAAAATAATTAAATTATTCATTATAGAATTTGTGGTATTAACTCTTAGCACGCAATTCTAATTATTAGTATTCTATAAATCAACATTATTAACCGTTGATCCAGACATAAAGCTCCAAGTCCAGCTACAATTTTTAAAATCAGTAATTTCCTTGCCTTCATTATCGTATAGCTAAGCTCTAAAAGTATAATTATCTCTTACACCACTTTTTATAGCAGTAAATACTTTATTATTTAAATTCTCGTGAGCTATCATATCAATGACTAAAGTACAGTCAGTACCATTAGTTCCTGCCTATCCAAAAGTGAAATCTTTAATAGCGGTATAAACGATACCATCTTTTTCTACCTTGGCAATTACAGTATTATTAGATTTATTACTACTATAAAAAGTATTAATAGTATAATTTAAAGAAAATTCTCCAGGAGAAACATTGACGTTTTCATTAGTTAAATCAATAATAATTTCTTTATAAGTAGCATCAGTTCCATCATCTTTAACACCAAAATTAAGCATAGTATTTTTAATAGGAATTTGCCAAATTACTCTCTAAGCTTCAACTAATTTACTTTCTCCATTCTAATTTTTACCAATTATACCATTATTAATGGCATAAGTCTTAGAATCAAAATGTAAAGTTAATTTACGACTAATCTTTCCATCTGATCTATTCATCAAATAATTAGCCTAATTATAAATTAAATAATTACCGTTAGTCTAATCTTCACAGTGAATAGACAAAGCATTTAAACTATCAATAGTCGCATCATTAGGAACTTGTTTTTCATTATTAAAAGTAATTATATTACTTCTATAAACTTTTCCATTATATAAAATAATTACTTTAACCTATTCTTGATTTTTATTAGAGCGCGGTTTTAGCTAATAATAAAAATTATTTTTATTATCTTCAATCGCAGTCCAATAGACACCAGAATATTCGTCCGCGGACGGCGCTCCAAATTCATACCTATACCAATGAACTTCAAAAGTATCATCTTTTTTATGCTCGGTTATTTGAGTTCTATTGCCATCTTCATCAAAATGAACCCATTTTAACCTAATAGTTTTAGAATCAATCTAACCTTTATCATCAATTACGTAAGTACTTCCATCTAATGAATATAATCTTACATATTCATTTTCTATTTCATCCGCGGAAATACCTAATCCCATGTATATATCTTTTACAAAGATATTATTAGGCGGAATTGACATATTGAAATCATTAGCATAACTAATTAAATTATTATTACTATCTTTAAAATTACCTTTTTGGTATAAAAATATTTTTATATTATATATTTTAGCTACTGCGCTAGTATCAATAACAATTTCTTGAGAATAATATCCTTCAAAATTATAAGGATTGCCATACATATCATTAGTATCTAAATCAATAGATGCAATTAAAGGGATTTCTCCATTATTTTTAATACTATTTTCTATTTTTTTAATATTGTCCGCAGTATCATCTCTAATACCATATATATTTAATTTTAATCCATAATTACCACTTACTACACCGAGCGTTTCAAGCCAGGCGCGAAAATCGGCACGCAGCCCTAATCGCGTAAATCCCTATTGCTCATCAGTAAAAGTAATTCCGCCATTTGGGGTAATCTCAATTTCCTCTTCATTGCCATTAGCTAAGATACTCCAAACTTCTTTATTATTATCTTTGGCAATAAAGAAATTACCAGTTAAATCAATAAAAGTATTAAAAGGATTGACAAAATTATATGGCTTATCTTCATTTTTATCTGTCTTTTTACCGACAATAAATTTAGTGCTATTATAATCTCCTTTTGGGATCTATACATACACTTTATCGTCTTTATTATAAGTGGTTATTTGGGAATAAGCATAAAATTCTGCATAAGATTCATTTTTAACCTTATACTTACCAATAAGTTTATCAGTTGCATCAATAATAGTACATTCAATGGTACTATCAAATTTAACTTTATCAACACTTGAATTAGCAATAATACTCATTGCTTGACATAAACTTTCTTGAATATTTAGTGCGTTATCAGCCAAAATAATCCCTCCTTTTACTCATTACTCTATAATTTTCTAAAAAATTAATTAATTTTATTCAATATAATTACCCAAAAAGAAAAAGGGTGAAGCCTATAAGACTTCACCCTTAATTTTATTTTCTATTGGCATACTGAGAAGCTACATTAACTAATGTATTAAATGCTTCTTGAATTTCGTATCTATCAGTAGCGTTCGGGAAACTAGCTTCAATTCTAACATTCTGCTCTAATGTTCCATCTTGAGAATTAACAGTAAATCCAGAAGAAGAAAGAGTAGAGATTTGTTGACTATTGAAGTCTAATTGTTTTGCGATCTATCTAACTAATTGAATAGAAGCTAACATATTTTCCGTGTCATCAGCATTAAGAACTAATTCTTTCTAATGTAAGAACGCTAATTTTCCATCATCATTCCAAGTGCCAGTATAACCCCCACTTCTAAATCCGACCAATTGTTTCCAAACATTATCAGGAATATCAGTAAAATGACTATAAGTTTTTCCATTATAACTAATCGGCAATGCTAATCCTTTACGATAAAAAGCATCAACACGGGCGGTAGTAGCAGCTTCAACGTCATATCCTCCCCTAATAACGTCTTCACGATTCTAATAATATTCATTATATTTGTCAGAACCATATTCAACTTGACCCATTTTTTCAGACCAATCAACTCTTGTTAAAGAATTACTACTTCCACTACCAAATCCGCTCTAAGCGCGCAATGTTGCTTGAATAGCGTTCAAAAGCTCTTCATAAGCTCTAATAGTATCAAGTAATTGCTGACGATGTTGTGCCCAAGCTTCAGTAGCACTACGAACGGAACTTAACTCGTTTTCAAGAGCAGGAATAACTCTATTAGATACTTCTTGATAAAGTTTATTACTTTCATCAGTAACATCTTTAACTTTCTATTGAGTGTCTTTTAAATCATCCCCAACAATTTTACTAATTTCATCCATACTATCTTGCCATTCTTTAAATGTATCATTGATAATATTAGTATTTTCAGTAATAGTGTCTTTCCAACTATTACTGTTATCTTTGATAATATCAAAAGAATTTACCCAAGCATCTTGAACTACTCTACTGTCTTCTTCTTGCGCTTTCGCATAAAGATTTCCAGCAGTAGTAATTAAATCAGTATATTGTTGAATTACTAATGCGCGTTCTTGCTGATATGTAGTCTCGCGGTAAACGGCATCTTCCGCGGCTTTCTAATCAAGTTCCGCGAGCTTTTCAGCCAACTCTTTTTCATATTGAAGTTTTTGTTGACCATACTTATTTGTCGCATCAAGACGAATATTATATAAATCATTTTCCGCGTCTGCCAAAGCCTATTGCGCGTCATTTACTTTCTCTTGGTCTGCGGTATACACATAACCAAAATTACCCTCATTATCACGTTGCAGTCTAACTGTAGATTTTGCATTTTGAGCTTCCTCTAATGCGATTTGTGCTTCAAGCACTTTATATTTAGCCTAAGCAATTTCTAATTCTAATTGACTTAATTTATCTTTATCTCTTAGCTACTCAATCTCTTTAGTAAATTGCTGGTATCTATTTTTAGCTGCTTGATTATTTGTCTTATCAATAGCCTAATTAACATTATTAAGTAGTTTATTCATTTCATAAATCTAATTAGTCTTTGTTAAATATTCATCTTGATAAGAAGACATTCTATCCAAAGCATCATTTAAAGCATCCCAACCAGAAATATTAAAGTTATTACCATTAATACTTACTTTAGTAGTGCTCAATTGCTTATTCATTTCATCCGCAGCTTGTTCCATCTTTGTCGTAAGGATTTCTTTTAATGCTTCACCATATTCTTCAGCTTTAGAAAGCATATCCTCTTCTGCTTCATCGAATGCGGCTAATATAGCATCATAATTCTTTTGAAGCACTTCACGCTCAGCCTCATCAGTTGAACTGGCTAAAGCCGCGGCTGCTGCATCGCGTTCACGCTTCAAACTTTCATACCATTGTTTAGAAGCATCAAAATTATTTTTCTTAGTCTAAGCAGTTCCATTTAAAACTGATAAAACTTTATCATAATCTTTATCTTTACCTAACAAAGTAATAATAGAACGATAATGGTCCAATACACTAGTCAAATGCTCCATATGATCTGTATATTTAGATAATTCGTCGTTTGCTAAATCTATAGTATTACCATAATATTCAAGCATTTCTTTGTCTAAATCCTATAAAGCATTTAAATTATCTAATGTATTATCATACACATCTTGTAAGCCTTCAATATAATTTTCTTGAGAAATTTCTCCATTAGAATAAGCATTATTTAACTGACCATAGAAATTTTCGTAAGTTCCTAACTGACTAATTACTGGATCAAATTGACCTTGTAAATATCCAAGAGCTTCAGCAGCTTTATAACTATTATCACTTAATTTATCAAAATAATATTCTAATTTCTTAGTATCATTTTCATCTAATTTAATTTTTACTTCAACTTCATAAGTTAATTTTTCGTAATGTAATTCTTGAATTGTATTCTTTAAATCATCAAGGACTGCTTTTTGTTCTAATAATTTATCTAATGTTTTTTCATACTATGTTAAAGCTTTCTATTGAGCTTCAGTAGTAGCACTTTTATATAATTGAGTATAATTTTTTAATTCATTAGTTTCTTTATTAAAAATACCTTTTCCGTTAAATTGTTTCTAAACAGTCTACTAATCTTTTGATAAATCTGCTAAAACTAAATTATATAATTCTTCTTGCGTTTTATATAATTTTTTATTAGCATCAATTTCATTTTGAATAGTTTCAAGTCTTTTTTTACCATAAACTCTATCTTTTACTTTTTCAAGGCGCTCTAATGCTTTTTGTTGGAATTGTATTTCACGAGTAATCTCATGATAACGCTCAATTTCTTTTTCAGCAGATTTACTACTGCTACTGCTACTATTTTTATCACGAATATTATCAGTTTTAATATTATTAGGATTTAATGTTCCATTTGGATTTAAAGTAGAAGGTTCTTTACCATAATCATAAATACCGCCCTAGCCAGTTCCTGTCCCCTAAGAAGATAAATAAGTGCCTGCCTAAGAAAGAGCATTAACGAAATTACTTAAACTTCTATTACTACTCTTATCTTCTCCAGTAATCTCTAATCCTAAAGTGGGTAATTCAAAAGGTAAAGTCGCTTTTCCCGTTAACCAATCCTAAATCTATAATTTACCCCAAGATTTTACTTTAGGAGTAAAGTTCAACTAATAATCAAAATTATCAATTAATTCTCCTAAAGCAGAAATTACGGCTCCCGCTGCCTGAGAAGTAGAAGTAATTGTATTCGCACTCTCATGCATCGCTGAATTAATTGTAGCACTTCCAACTTCCATATCTTTGCGCATTGCTTCAGTTAATTCAGAAGAAGAAGTATTTAATCCATTTGTCAATTCAATACCCTAATCTAAAACACCCTATACAATACGTTTATAAGCTTCATTATTATTTTTTTCTAAATCTGCCAAAGAAGTACTCATACTAGTACACATATCTTGATACTACTAAGCTGTAATATCAAAATTATTATCAATGCTAAAATCAATAGAGCCAAAATCGTCAGCATATTTTATTAAATAATCATAATTATCAACTAAAGCATCGACAACTCCAGTTAAACTTTCGGCCTAATGAACTTGGTCTTCCCAAGCCTATAACTAAGATGCAGTTTCCGCTGCTTTAGCATATTCCTCGGTGCCTTCAGTTAAACCATCTATGCCCTCTTTAACTTTCCAAATTCCATTACTGTCTTTTACTACATTTTTATTTAGTTTACTTTGTGCTGTAATTAATGCTTTTGTCGCGGATATGGTTCCTTTATAATAAGAATCCATATTAATAGATCCATTTTTAAATTTTTTATTTAAATCTATTAATCCATCTCCAATAGAACCGACGGCCGCGGTCAATGTTGCTTCATATAAATCGGTTTCATCAACATTATCATCGATTTCATCATCTAAATTCTGGAATCCAGTATTAATATTTAAAAGTCGTTTATTAATAGTGTCAAAATACTAATCAGCTGTTTTTTCACCATTCTAATAAGCTTCAGCATTTTCTTTTAACTATTTAGTTCTTTCATTAAAATACTTAGCATCATTTTCATTTTTAAAACTATATTTTCCTTGTTCATAAGAAGCGCTTTTATTAATTAATTCATCCCAAATAGCTATATAATTAGAAACATAATCTGTATTAACTTCATTTTTTTCTTTCATCTTTTCTAAAGTAGCATCTAAAATTAATTCTTCCTAATTTTCCGAAGTTAAAAAATCTTGTAATGCTGAATTAGTTAATTTATAAGCATCTCCAACTTTAATAATGTATTTAGCATAGCTATCATCTGCATCTATTAAAGTTTGAACTTGGTCCATAGTTAAATAGCCCTTCTAATCTTTATAAGATTTAAGAGCAGTTTCCATAGCACTTTGACTAGTATTTATTTTATCTAATAATTCTTTTAGTTCATCAATACCATAAACATTAACAGTAATATCATTATAATCATAATTATCTAAAAATTCTTTTAATTCATCAATACTATCAAAATTTTCGATATTAATATCAGCAATAATATCCCATTGTTTACTAGTTAAAGAATTTAAAAATTCTTCACTTTCATCTTTGCCAAATTTATTCTAAATATTTTCTTTAACAGTATCAATTTTATCATTTAAATAATTTAGAAAATCTTCAACACTCACGCCCGCTATAGCTAATTGATTTTTAAAAGAAGTAGAAATCAAATTAGTAGTATCTTCTATTCCGCCAGATTCTAAACTTTTATATATAGAATCAGAAATATTTTTAAAGGTAGCATCATCTAATAAAGGCTCTAAAAATGTTTCTTGGTATTCACTATCAGAATAAACTGCTTTTCTTATATTAGTTATTACTTCTGTTAAATTTGCTATATCATTAGCATTAAAATCAATTGCTCCAGAAGCAACAGCGTCCATATAAGACTAAAAATCAGACTCAGCCTATTGGATGGCTTCAGAATTATCTTTTAGCCATTCGTCTCTTATTTTTTCTTCTTCAGCTAATCTTTCTTTATAAATATCAATGGTATCTTTATTATCTCCATATCCCTAAGCAACTTTTTCATCATACCATTCATCCGCAGTTGTTAAATGATTTCCTTTAATATTAGGACCTTTAGTCAAATAACCATTGGCTGTTTTATAGTTCTTTTTTATTGTCTCTGCCAAAGCTCTTTGTTGTGCTTTATCTAATTTTTCTTGTAATTCTACTTGTCTCTCTAATAATTTCTACTATTTCTATAAATTTTCTAAATCTTCTTTATCGGTAATACTTAAAGTATCCTAAGCATTAAGTTCTTCAATTCTTTCTTTAGTAGTCTTTAATTCATTATTTAAAGATTCTAAAGTATTTTTCTATTCTTCATAAGCCTTTGTAGCTTCTGAAATTGCGTCACGAGATTTTTCTATAGTCGGTATTACTTCACTAAGTATTTTTACTACTATAGCTATACCTACACCAATCGCAGCTAACAATGGCAAAGCAGCACTCAATGCGGCTCCAAAAGTCATTGTTCCCGCGGCGGCCGCCTCAGAAGCTGCTCCAAGAAAAATCTATTGTAAAGCAGTTTTCCCTGCCTAAAGAGCTCCTTTTTCTAATAAACCCGTAATAACGGGTAAAAGCATAGAAAGATTAAATAAAATACCAACAAAAGAATCAAGACTTACATCACCATTTTCAAGTGTATCAAAAATTGAATTAACTGCACTAATAGCCATAGCCATCTAAGACAACGAACTTCCGACTTTAGTCATTGTTGTAGCCCAATCATCCATCTATTCTTTTGGCTTCTACATGTCATCGCCTAATCTTTTGGATGATTCGTCAACATGGTCTATAGATCCACTTAATTCTTCCATTACTTGACCTGTTCTTCGAGCTTTTTCTCCTAACTAATTAAAATCTTCTCCAGTTTCCTAGTCAGATTCAAGCCAAGGATTTTGTGCAGAACCTTCTCCTGCTTCTACCATAACTCTTTTTAATTCTTCAAATCCTTCAATAAATAATTCTAAATTAGTTTTTCCTTTACCAATATCTTCATTTATACTTTCAAAAAATTTTTTTAATTTATCCTAGCCAGTAACATCAGTTACAGATTTATCAAATTCTTTTAAAGAATTTAAAAACGGTCTGAATGCCTCGGTAGCCGCGGATTTTTCATTAGGATTTTGAGTGCCTGCCATAGCTACTCCCTGCATTCCACCTAACTATTCATTGATAAATTTCTTTACTTCTCTTAAATTCTAAAAAGAAGAAGCAGGATTATTATTAGCAGTAGTTTTTCTCTAAAAATAATTAATACGACCATAAGTTTCATTATACATAGTATAATCGCTTACAGCTTTCTTATATTCTTCCTCACTAATGCCAGTTTCTCCTCTGGCAATTTTTTGTCTCTATCTATATATTAAAGATTGTCTAACGGCATCTTCTTCATCTTGTAAAAGATCTAAATTTTTAGCTTGCTTTTCAATCTGCTTTTGCATTGCTCTAATAGAATCTAAACGAAGTGAATAAATTTTCTTTTCTTCTTCACTCATTTTTTCTTCATTTTCTAATAAAGTATTTTGAAGGGTAATTTCTTGTTTCATATTATCCCCTCTTACTGCTCCAAAGTTAGTACCATCATCAACACTAACTCCCATAGCAGCATTAAGAGCTTCTTTCTTTTTATTATTAACTTTTTCTCGTCCAGAAGCTGTAATCATGGATAAAGAATCGCCAACGTCTCTTAATTTATTAGCAATCTAATTTCCCATTAATTTAAAAACTAAAGTAGATATAGTAGCAAGAAGACCTTTTAATCCGCCTAAATTATTTATTAACCAATCTATAGTATTAACTATTTTTGTTAAAGCATTAGTAAGATCAATAAAAAAATCATCACTTATAATATCGGTAAATACAGATTCTAAAGAGGCTCTTAAACGTTTTCCTGCACCTTCCCAAGATTCTGCATAAATATCAGCTTGCTCTTGAAGAGATCCATCAGCGCTCTATGCTCTAGCAAGATTTTCTTTATAATAATCAAAATGATCCATCAAGGCAATCAATTGAGTATATTGGCGGACACCCGCAACCTATTGCGCTAAAGCTACTTGCTAATCTTTATCAATACTCTGCCATTTATTACCCATTTCTTCGATGATATTATCCATATCTTTTAATTCGCCGTTAGAGTCTTTAATATTAATTCCAACTCTTTCAAGAGCTTGTGAATATTGATTTAATGTAGTACCATCTTCTAAAGTTTCACCAAGCTTTAAACCCTAAATACGAGCAAAGATAGTTTTTAAAGCTGTACCTACAACATCTTCACTTTGACGAGTAGTAGCAGTAATAGTTGCTAATGCTGCTGCTGCATTATCAAAACTTAAACCAATTGTATTAGCAACTGCGGCGAATTTTTCAAGACCACCAGCAATTTCATCAGAGCTAGATGCGGTATCTACGCCTAAACGCACCATCGCATCGGCGTAATGCTCTAATGATTGACTTCCATCATAAAAGTTGTTCCAAACCGCAGTCATTTGATCTGAAACCGTTTCAGCGCTTTCACGAGCAACATTAGCCATTTTTATAGTAATATCAGTACGTTCTTTTACCTATTCATTATCTAAGCCCTACTGGTAGTAAATTAAAGCAGCATCTGTATATTTAGTAGTTGTAGTGCTTAAAGCTTTAGCAGCTGTATTTGCTTCTTTAGCAAATTTTGCCATTTCCTCAGAACTTTGTCCTGTAACAATACGAATGTTATTTAAAGATTTATTTAAATCCTAAGCATATCCATAAGCAGCAGAAACTGCTCCCATAAATCCATGTACAATACTAGATGAAATTTGCCAACGTGCTGTATTTTTTAAAGTAACAAATAAATCTCCAAGGAGACCTCTAACTTTAAATAATGGAGCATCAGCCATAGAAATAGATCTAGCTAATGACATAAAAGCTTCGGCTCCTTCAGGGCCTAAATCAGATAAAGTATTAGCATAATCTTTTAATTTTATCTTACTTCTATCTAAAGAATGAGAAAATTTTGTTAAATCTAATTTTCCAGTGTTAACATCTGTGGCTTCTTGTAATTTAATTTTTAACTAAGCCGCTGCATTAATGCCTTCTTGTATTTCTTTAGTTACTCCTAAAGTTGATCCAGTAGCAGAAGCTTGATTAATTAATGAGGTTAATTGATTTTGTAAATTCTATAATTGCTATTTAGCCTATTTAGAATCAGCAGTAAATTGTAAATTAACCTAATAACTATTTAATTGTTTAGCCATAGAAATCTCCTTTCTCTCCAAGTTTTATCTTTATATAAAAATAAAACGGGGATAAGAGCAATTGCACTCTTATCCCCATCACTCTATTATTTTTCAAAAAATAATATTATTAACTAATTTAATTAGCCCAATTTAGTAAGCACATCTTTCAATAAAGCCATATTATCCGGATCATTCAATTTCTTTTGAATATCTGTTGCATCCAAATCTAAATTACTATAATCCGCGGAAATTGCTTCCATAATACCCATAACGGAATTGCGGTATGCCACAATATTATTAGCCATTTCATGAGTCGTTTTATTTAAATAATAAAATTCTCCATCTGGCACAAGACCAATAATAAGATTAAGTACTCTTGAAGCATTAAGCATATCATAAAGCTTCATTGGATCTTCCTTTTGTTTTTCAGTAAATGAAATATTACTATAAGCATAAACAATCTCAAGTGCAAGATACATATCCATCTTTAAAAGATTATAATATCCGTTATTTTCATCCACAGAATTATTTAATACACGAGTAATTAACTCACTCTTTTCTATAACTGGAAGATATTGTTTTACTTCAATAGTCTAACCATTATATTCTACAGTTTGAACTTTATTCAGTTCTTCCTTATTAATTCCTAATTTAGTATATGAAATTTTAGCCATAATTAGCCTCCTTTTACTCTTTATTATATTATACAAAAAATTTTTTATTTAGTCAAGATTTAACTTTAGAAGCACTTAATGTAATATCGCCCAATAAGTTATTTGAATGAATGGTTGAATCTAATGCTTCTAAAATAATTGATGCAGTATCTTTTACATATATTGCATCTGAGCTTGGGTCATTATATATCAAATATTTTACAGGCATAATTAATCCGTTCTAATCTAAAAGACCAGATCCTCTTAATTCATATATAAAACGTAAATGGGAAAAATGCTAAGCAGTAATACTACCATAAGAGTGTTTATCACTCAATATAATATTCATTCCTCGAAAGAAAAAACTAGTCTACTATTTATATCCCATCTATATTTCACTTAAAGCTCCTGTAATTGCTTTATATAAATTAGTATTACCTAAATGTAATCCAATCTCATTCCAATCTTTTTTCTTTGTAATATCCCAAGCATTAGAAGTATAATTCTTTGCTGAAAAAGTAGCATCTTTCAGTAATTCCATTAATCGTTCTACTTTATAAGGTAAAGTTTTAGAATAATTTAATGTAATAGCTTTACCGCTAATATCCACTTTACCGGTAGCATTTTTAACTTGCGTAGAAATTCGTTTATTCTCTTTCTAAGCTAATTTTTTTAATAAATCTTCTACTTTTTCATCATCTAATAAATTATTTATATTATATTTCTAAGTAGCTCGTGTTCCTGTACTTTGAGTTCCAAATAAAAAAGATTGTACCTAAATAGTTTCATTTCCACCTAAAAATTCTCCTGCTGCCATCAGTGAAGCTAAATCTTCTTCAAAGATATTATCAGCTTCGCTAATTGTTTTTGTTTTGTTGCCTCGTCTAAATAAAGTACTAGCTTTAAAATTTGAATTATGATAAACCGATTGAATTTTAAATGTTTGATTAATTAAATCATAATATTGTTTATATAATTCATTACCTATATAACTATCACTTAAATTATCAAAATCATGAGCGGCTAATTTAATCTCTTGTAAAATATCCTATAATTCTTTAGCTTCTTTTTTAGATGTACGATTATACATCTTAGATCTTAAACGATCATGTACTCTCTATAAAATTACGCTATAATCTTCTGAATTACTATATAAACTCATAAATTAATAACCTCCTTTTCCGCATAACGAAAAAATGGGAGAGAATATTTCTATTCTCTCCCATTAATTAATCTTTTTTATCTAATTCAGATAAAATCTTACTTACCTCATCTTCCTCTTGAAGAACTACTTCCTCAATAGGTTCGACAAGTTCTTTCTTTACAGCCTTTTCTACTTTTGGCTGCTTTTTAGTAGATTCTTTTTTAGGCTGTTTTGGTGGAGTATATTTTACTGGACCTTTTACAACCATATTAATTAGCCTCCAATAGTAATGGTGCTATTAGCAGCGGTCTTTCTACGAATATCGTTGTCAACAGTTTCGTCTTCTTCAATAATCTGAATAGCAGCCAAAACTTTCTTACTATGATCGAAACGAGTATAATCAGGGAACGCGTCCATAGTAAAGGTGAAAGTGGAAGGATCACCAGAAGAAGCCATTGTAAAGTTAAAGTTGGATTGAATCTTGCAGTTAGGAATAATAAATTCAGCAGGCATATCTACGCCGTCTTGATTGCGGAATAAGGTAGAAGCTTCAAGATAATAGTTACCACCGAACTTATCAGCAGTAATTTCAATCTACTTAGCACCAGATTCACGCTCAGTGTAATAATCAACCATTACGGAGTCACATTTAGCATAATCATTCTCTAAATCGTTAGTGGTATAAGCCACTCCACTAGCACGATCAAATCCTTTTACGGTAATACTAAAACCAGTCTCTCCCGTAGTAACTCCTTCATGCGCCAGATAAGGCTCAGAAATAATTTCGCCATCTTTCATAAAGAAAACATAAACATAATCGTCATCCTTATGCTCATTATCAAGATAAGGGGCATAAGAAACAGGAACGATTAGTCCATCAGTCTTAATGTTTTTTCCAGTGTTAGCAGGGACAATGTCTTTAATCTTATCAACAGTTTGAGTAATATGTTGCTTAATCTTATTATCAGGAGAAGCCTCAACAAGACCAGCACCGGAAAGAATCATGAAACCTTCAGGAGAAATAAGAGCATCTTCCATTGTGAAGGTAACAGTACGCTCGCCTTCCCATGCGACTAAGTTAGTATTACCACGACCACCTTGTGCGTATACGGTGGTAGCAGCGCCTTCCATACTGGAAGTCTTTAAAGTGTCGAAATAAATAACTGGCTCATTCTTATAAAATTGCTTATTACCAATCTTTTGATTAGCCTTTGCCTTTAAAACGACATCGCAAATTTCGCGTACACCAAATTTCATAGGTTTTTTTCCTCCTTAAAAAATTTAATGGATATTTTTCATCCAGTTATCCGGCTTATTATCAGGCTTTGCGCCTGCTAATCTAGACCGGATATCAATATCCCAATTAATATAAAGTTGATATCTTTCAACAAGGTCATAGAGTTGGAACATTGTTAAATCCATTAAATCCTGTAAAGACATTGAATCAAGACCTATAGTAAGCATTGAAAGATACTAACTAAATATACTAGCATTAGCCGTGCCGTTTAATTCAGCGACACGTTGTCTACCTCGCATTAATTTATCGGCTATCTTTTTCGCGGCCGCACTTCCAGGATTAAATCCCATTTCTTGCGAAGCATTAGATTTAAAACAAAATATTTCTTTAATATATTCCTATAATATATTAAAATTGCTTTCGTCAATCATTATTTGTGGGTCACCTTGTAAAATAATTGACCTAGGGGTAAATAAAACATTTTGCTTTGGAAACAATAATGTAAGAACCTACATAGATGCTTGTTTTTTATCGGCCATCTCTTTTTCTTTCATCATTGTCATAAATATCTAAAAATTATTTGTTTCTCTTAAAAGACTTTCGCCCGAATTCTCTATTATGTTTTTATCAATACATAAACACTAAATCCCCAAGAAAAGATCTTTTTCACCTATAAAAGAAATTTCTTTTATAGATGGCTAATGAATAGTGACTTCTAATTCAGGTATTGGTAAATCAATACCTGTCATTAATCCAAGTCTGATATCCATTACTCTTCAGTTCTTTTTTTAAAATCTTCTATAAATCTTTCCTCGTCATTAGGATTTGGCATAGATTTTTTATCTTCTTCACCATGAACTGCCTGATACATAAGACACAAACCCGCATATTCATCAGTTAAAATAATTTGATTTGCACCAAGAAATTCTAACTTACCAATACCGGTTAAATGCGTTTTATCTATCATACTATCAATTTCCGCGGCAATACGATAAGGGCGCAACTGATAATCTTTTAAATGCCATTGATCAAAATGACAAATAATATCGAATTCAACAATATTATCTCTAAACTCAGGATTTCCACTTTGTGTAAAATTATCAAAATTAATAATTAAATAATTTAATACACTTCCATCAACATAAAGCTTAGGAATTAACTTAATATTTTTATTAAATAATTGAATCATTTGTTCATCATTTAAATCTGGCTTATCAATAGCATCTTTTGTTGTATAGTATAACAAACGTTTTAATCTCTCATTTTTACAGAGATGTCTTACAATAATTTCTAAATCTTTTTCAATAGAAAGAAAACTTGATTTAGGTAAATTTACACCATTAATTTTCATAATACCTTTTACTCCTTAAAACAATGATTGAACTACAATCGTTTTTTTATAATCTCCATAACATAAATCGAACTATCCGCTATATCCAGAAGTCCAACTTATTTCAACTGTTGGCTTTTTTGCTTCTTTAATAACTTTTAAAGAAACTGGCAACTTTTTATTATTCTTTATTTTCCATTCTAGAACAACTTCACCATCAAAATAATAAGTATAAGTTTTCTTTGGGAAAATAAATGTTTCCCCTATAATATCAGTTGTCGTAGGATTTGGATCAATTGGTTCCGCAATTAAAGAACCAACAGTCTTATCATCTAAATTATCTTCCTAGTCATTAATATAATATTCAGTCGCATTAACTTCTAAAATACCTGGCATACTTATTGAATCTACAGCTTCAACACGCCAACAAATTAGATTATCTCCCTCGTCCTAACTATCTAAATAAAATTTAGTATAACGTTTAAAATATCTTAACGTATCTTTATTTTTTGGCATTAAAATATTTAATGAATAATTAGGATTATCTACACTAATTTCATGTTTCTAAATATAATTAATTTTCGTTTCTACCGGACCGCGGATTGCTGCATAAGTAGATTTTTTCTCTCCATTATCTACCCAATTTATTTTATAAGAGCATTTTCTAATATCTCCTCTAAAATAAGCTAATTCAGTCAAATCCTAAAGATAACAAATCCAATAGGTATTAGTCCCACACCATTCAAAGATATCTCCCGGTTTAAACTAATACTCATTTCCAACAGACAAAATCTTGTCATCATAATCCTATTTTAATTTATTGGGATTAATTAAACACCTAATAGGTTTTTTATATTCCGCATCCTATTTAATAATCTCCGCGGCTTGATATGAATTCCATACTGCTCTATCCAAGCTTCTGCGCTTAGATAAAATCATACGCTCTTGTTGGCGGCTTCCGCCCATTTGACCGAGCCGAACCGCCATATAATTAACGCCTTCAACAGGGCTACCTTTAAAGGGTGGCTTATCATAAATTCCTAAGCGACCTTGTTGCAATTTAAAAGGTTGCTTACTACCATAATCAAACCCTGATGCCATAATTTATCTCCTATAAAAGACTGATCGTTTCAAACACAGTCTTACGATAAAAATTAAAATCAGTATCTCGATTCTACAATCCCTCAAGTTTATTTAATAACTATAAATAAAGGGGTTCAGCGTTAAAAATCACACTAAACCCCACAATTTCATTTATAACAGTTTCTAGCTATTTATGCCAATCTTCATTATTTTCACGCATTGGAATTAATTTCCATAATTGATTGGTTAAGCGCAAACAATTTACCTTTATACTCTCTATTGGAATATCAAAATTATATTTAGTAATCATATCGACTTTTAAATACATCCCAATTAGATTCATACTCACCTTTATTATTTAAACGTCTACGTTTATATAAACGCTACATATGGTGAGATTGTCTTTGGCATTCACTTAACAAGCTTAATAGCTTTGATAGATGATTTGCCTAAGAAGTAAATTTAAAATCAGAGCCACTATATTTCATTCGAGTATTCTCAATTGAAGTGACTTGTCTTTGCGTCCAACCGCACATCATTAAAATAGCTAAAATATTAATTTCCTCTTCAGTTAGATCACAATTAAAACTTGATCTATCAACTAAAACTTGAGGTTCTTCACCCGGCTCTGGAAGTTCTCCCCATACCGTTCCTACAATAAAATCATCCGGCATAGCATCAGATTCATTAATAATAGTAACATCTAAATTATAATCTAAAAGATTTTTTCGCGGAAATTCAAATCCAGGAATAGCATCTATTATAAGATTCTATAAATCTTTTAGAGTATCTGCAGGAGTCAACTCCAGATACATGTCATCAGTAACCTTGTTTAGAAAGCGATTATAAACAGCTGAGAATAATGTTCCCACTTAATCGCCCTCCTATAAATTATTTCTTGGAGGAAGTTTCCTCGGTTTTATTAATTACTTTATATCCAGAACCGCTTGTGCGACGACCTTGAGTAGTAGGTTCTTCTCTTACTACACGGCGCTTAGCTGCGGGTTCTTTCTCTACAATAGTATCTTCTTCTTTACTAGCGATATCATTAGCAATAGCTTTATCAACATCAAACCCAGTTTTTTCCTTCAAAGCTCTACGCTTATTAATATCAGTAATAGGAAGGCTAACAGATAAATTCTTGATTAAGTCAATAATTCCAATAGGGGCAAAATCAAGAGCATCTAAGAAAGCATCTAATGAGCCATTAAGAATTAAATCAGCAACTTGTTGCTCTGACATATTATATTCAGGTTCAGTATGAACATTAAGAGTATGAGTTACTTCTGGCTCTAAAATTTGTAAAAAATTAGCAATCAATTCGCGGCCGCCTGCCTGATAAGTTAACTTCTCTAACTCACCAAATGGAATACGTTTAGTTTCACCGGGCGCAAATTCACGACGCAAATTAGTATCAGGAATAGTATAAACAACTACGCTAGTGCTTCTATTTTTTACATTATAAATATCTTCATTATTAATCATTATTCAATTTCTCCTTTTACTCATAAAACAAAAATATGGGGAGAGGGAGTTTAATCCCTTCTCCCCATGGAATAATTTATATTAAATTAGACATTGCCATCAAGACGGCCATCATAAGTGACAACCTTACCGGTGACTCCATCATAATTCCAAGTATACATCTGACCAAGAAGTGAAGTATCAACATAGGCACAGATGTTATTAGCAAGCATACAAACTACGCCAACCTTCTTGTAAACCTGAATCTCACGAGAACGATCATAATTGTTAAACTCGTCAACAATAGTACCGCCTTCGAAAGCAATCTTTACAGGCTTACCATCAGCGCCCGTAGGAATAACCCAAGCATAACCAGGATCAATAACCTTACGAGTATTGGTTTCATCTTCAAAGCCCTGCTCAAGAATAATAACCTTAGTGCCCTTGTAAGTAGCAAGACGACCATTATTCCAAAGCTCGTTCTTCATAGCTTCAGTATATCTCCAAGCCTCATGAGGAATCATCTTAACAGCGAACTCATAAGTGCAATAAATAGTAGGAGTACCATAAGCAGAAGCAATAGTAATCAAACGATCCATAGCAGCTTCATCAAATCCGGCAGCCGCAACGCGGTTAGCAGGAGGAAGCTGATTGATAGAAGATCTAAGAGCAGCAGCAACTTCTTTATAAATAAGTTCATCCATACCATCCATGATGATCTTGGTTACTTCACCAAAATCAACACGACCATCAAGGAACTCTTCGAAGCCAATCTGAGCAGCTCCGCCGATAGCGCTAGTACGTACTTCGAAGGCTTCATTCTCTTTAGGTCCGAGCTTGAAGACTTCATAAATACCAGCAAGACCAACGCGAGTTACAAACTGTTTAGCGCGAGCACGATTATTAAGAGGACGACGGAAGACAGGCTTATCACCCTGAGCGAAAGTCTTAACCTCAGCAAACTGATCATATTGCTGAATAACTTTCTTAGGAAGAACCTCATCAAGAGTCTCCTCAATCATAGAGAAAATAAGATTCTTATTTTCACGATAAAGAGCATAAGTACCAGCCAACTCATTCATTTCATTACGAAGAGTTTCATTTAAGGCTTCATAACTAAGATTTTTTCCCTCATAACTATAAGCAACAGGAGCAGAAGGATCAGCCTTAGCAACTTGCTTCATAAGAGCAACTAAATTATTTTTATCTAACATTATCCTTTTCTCCTTTCTTACTTGATACGCATTACCTTGACGCCCTTTTGACCATCAGGCATAGTATAAACTTTAACAACCTGCCAGATCATTGAATCGTCACCAGTTTTGCTAAGAATACCCTTTGTAGCAGCAGAAGGAGAAAGTTTATCTCCAACAGCAAGAGTCTCTTCATTAATCATATTAGTAGTATAAAGATCACCAATCATGGTCTTAAATACACGAGGAACCATAGAAGTGCCAGATTCCATGAACTTCTCATGATAGATACCTAACTTATGATATGGATCATTAGTCCAATTCGCTTCATATATATCAGGAACATCAGTAAGAAGTTTATCATAGTAATACTTTACAGGAACATTAGCAACCTGATGATTACTATCAAGAGTATATTCATTACCATCATAAGTAAACTTGCCAGTTTCATCAACATCATAAACACGGCCAGCAATAGTAACAGTCTTTAAACCCTGATCAGCGGAAACGGTCTGATTGATCAATTTATAAGTCTGACCCTTATCATCAACGCCGTTCCAGAAACGACCACCATATTCAACCTCGGTATGCTCCCAATCATAAGGGCTATAAACACGAGCCTGATAGTCATCTTTAATCATAGCAAATTCGCAATCCCACTGCTTACTGCCATCAGAATGATCACGATAAAGCTTAATCTCGTTATAAACGAGCATCCATTCACCTTCGCCAGTGAAGTTGACTTCGCCGATACCATTACCATTAGCAGCATAGTCATACTTTACAAACTGACCGTTTTCAAGAATCTCAATGTCTTTATTGGCGGGAAGTTGAGCATAGATTTGAGCATTTCTTTGTGCGGAAAGGTGATTAGGCTCGACCTGACCGTAACCAAACTCAACATACTTTGCCTGAGACTTAATAGGAAGATTCTTATTCAAAAAGTCTTTAAACATTTAGTATGTCCTCCTTATTAATTTTTGTTGGCGGTAGCAAAAGCCGCCTTCACCCAAGCGGGCATATCATCATCTTCTGAACCATTATTGTTCAAATTAAAAGTAGTAGCACCATTGGGCTTATTATTTTCGTCAAGGTCGAAACTCACCTTGTTGCGAACACAAATGACAGATAATTTAGCTTCAATATCATCAAGAGAATATTTATCAATATTTTCAACAACATCAGCCTTATCTTCATCAGAAAGCATATAGAATTTAGCAATCATATCTTCTTTATCTTTCTTCTCAGCGGCATTTTTAAATTCAGCAAGTGGAGCGATTTGCTCTTTCAAGCTATTATTTTCAGTTTCAAGAGCCGCGAATTTAGTCTGTAATTCATCATACTGAGCTTTAAGTTCAATATATTCAACGACATCTTCAAGAGAATAATTTTTCTTTTTCTTTTTATCATCGTCATCATTCTCGCCTTTGTCGCCTTTGTCAGACTTATTAGAGGGTTCTCCATTATCAGGATTCTTCTTATTATCATTGCCCTCTGATTTATTATCAGGGTTTTGGCCATTAGATTTATTATTTTTGTCCTCTTCCTCAGCCTTTTTCTTTGAAGCATAATTAGTCTCAAAAGCTTCAACATCAGCAAGAGCAAACTGAGGCTCTGCTGCCGGAGTATAAGACTTAGTTACTTCAGTTAAAGCGTCAGAAGGAACAAAGCCTTCTGCATCGGTAAGAGAAAAGTCCATGCGATAATATTTTTGATCTTGTCTATTTTGAAGAATAGCAAACTTTTGTCCAGCATCTTCATAAACGCCTTCAATGCGATAAATAGAACAATAACTACTAGGCTCGCCAGGATACTTAGTCTCAATATAAGACCAGAGAGAATTCCACAAACTATCGCCAATTTCAACAGCATATTGTGTAAACACTTTGGGTCCTCCTTCTTTCATAAATTCTTTAAGTTCATTCATCATGGAGAACAAAGTGTTCTTAAAACCATCATCGAATGAAAAATTCACATTGATTTGGGAGCCTTCGAAACAAGGTTCATTTTCTTCTCCCAAAATACAAAGTTTAGAAATAATTGCCTTATTTATAATAAAAAACTAAGGCTTTCCATTACTATCTTTTGCCCACGTAGCATTTAATGTTTTTTCATCAAGCTCCATAGAATGATTATTCCCTTTATCAACTACACGTTTACATTCAGGATACTAACCAGTCCACAAATAACCTTCAGTCATTAAATATTCACGTTCGACAACACCATCATCCAAAAATTTCTAGAACCAAACTTTAGCTCCAAGATCAACAAAACCATAAGGGCGAGTATTATCTCTCATTCTAAATTCGCCATTAGATAATTCAATTATCCTATTATGTTCTTCAAAATCTTCGGTATTTTCGTTAAAAAAGCCAACAATAGGACTGCCTGGAAGACTATTAGCCATCTCAGTCGCTACATCTTTAGTAATTACACTTTTATTACGATTAGGCTTATCATCTACATAGCAAACCTTAATTTGGCATTTAGAAATTAAAGGATTTACAGGAGTTATATTTATAAACTCACAAGGTGTATTTAATTTAATACTTGTATGTTTCATAAATCCTCCTTATTTCATTGCTTCTTTATTTTGAATAGTTTTTTCACTTTTCTAATCGTCAGGTTTTTCCGGACGTCCTGCTTCGCCATTAGAAGCTTTAGCAGTTCCAGAACCTGAGCTTCCTGAATTATTTTGAGTTTTATTATTAGATGATGAACCTTTTAAACCCAAAATATCTTCACTACCCATAGTAGAACTCATAAGAGGAGGAATCATAATTTCACTTAAATGTAAAATCTCATTTTCAAAATGAGCTGCATTAAGAATAAAACTCTATGAATGTCCAAGAGCAATCTAAGACAATAGTTTTGATTGTCCCATTTGCGCTTGTTCTTTATACATTTTAGAAAGTGTTTGATAATTATTCTGAGTAGTTTCTAATAAATAAAATCTAAAATTATATTTCTTATTACTACTCTTTTTTTCAATAATTCTATTAAAGAATATATTAAACTATAAAATTAAACTTCTTATTGTAGATTCATCATTTAATACTGATTTTTCTAAAGCCATATTGCCATCAGTATTAAACAAATTCTATGAAATACCTAATGAATTATAAACACTACGTTCAACTTTAGCTAAATCATCTGTTGTTGTAGTAGTATTTTTATCAGACATATCAATAGAATCTACATCAGTAAATGTAGTTAAAACATCTACTCCAATAGCCCTCTATAACATCTAAACGGCATTATTATGGATATCTCTGGCTTCATCAACATCAAATATCAAATCACCATTTTTATCCATTGGGAGCTTTTGGACTAAAATTTTAAGCAACTTCTACATTTGTTTCTTGCGGTCAAGATCTTGCGCCGCATCTAAATCCATAATAGTAGGAATAGAATTTACAAAAATAGGAACATCACTATTATTAATATTAAATTTAACACAATTTTCTGGCTCAAGAACATACCAACTACCAGTATGCTAGCATCCAACCGCATCTTCTAAAGCAAGTTTTCCTTGCTTATATAAAACATAACCTTTAGCAAATTCTTCTGGGAATAATTTTAATACTTTTAAGCGGTAATTCATATCTCTAAAAGTATCAAAAAATCGCATATCAAATTCGAAAACTGGGGTATTATTTACACTATAACGTGTTCTACAATATCTAACTGGCAATTCTTGTAAAATTAGATTTTTCTCTGAAGGAACTATATATCCATAATAGCATCCATTTTTAACAACTTGTAAAGCAATATCTCCACAAATCTTTTTAATATAACTATTATCAAAATAATTCAACATTCTATAAAAATCTTTTAAAACTTTTTCTTCTTTTACATTATCATCATAAGTTTCGGCTGCAATATACCAATCATAGCGGTATAAAAAAGCAACATAATTACAAACTCGTTGATATACACCACTTATATCATAATAAAAATTAGAAATGTATCGCAAAGTATTTAAATCTCTTTCTGCGAGTGCGCGAAGCACATCAGGTTTCGTAATAATACGATTTTGACCTGGGTATCTAATCTTACTATAATCACCAAGTTTTAAAATAGCATCATCTAAAGTTTTTGTACCAACTTTTATTTTTCTATTGGCATAATCCGTAGTGTCATTATAATTATATTCATAACGACCATTATAAATATCAAAACCTTTAGCATGAATCTAATCATTACGATCTTGCGTATCCAAAGTTCCACCTCCTTTAATAACCTGCTAATTTCATTATATAATCATAAGAAATAAGGTTTTCGTCGGTATATGGAATCTCTATTAATCTAAAATCATGTAAAGCGCAAAAACGTCTTTTTTGATTATCATTATATTGCTACTGGTATAAACCGCGTTTTCCGCCAAATTTAGAACTGGCTTCATAATGCTATTTTCCCTAATACTCAATAATGAAATCAATTTTTCCATCATCATCAAATATAACAAAATCAAAACGAAGCGGACGCCCGCTGGGGCTTTTTAAATCTGGAAAGATATATTCCATTTTAAAAGGTAGCCCTGCTTCTTCTAAGATTTCTTCAATTTTAATTTCTCCTCTTGAAGCACGCATTTTCCACCCTCCTTAATTTAAAAAGCACCAATCAGCCGCATTAAACTTTTTACGTTTTTTCTTTTTATCTTCTTCAAGTTTTAAATAATATAATCCATATTCAAAAGCCGAAAATTTATCTTTGCGAATTCCGCGATTTGCTTGTTTTAGAATAATATTAATACCTTCATTTTCTTCGCGTAAATTCATCATTTCTTCTTTTAATATGGAGGTTAAAGTAAATGGTTTTAAATAATCTGCCCTTTGTTCAGGAGTCATTTTTGAACCTTTTTGAGTGGCTAATAATTTTTCTTTAGCCGTTCTCTCATCTATTAAGAATTTTACTTTACCCGCTTGTAATTGAGTCTGAGCATTAGCATGACATTCAGTATTTATTGGAGCATTTGCTTTAATAACATACATAGCATCAAATTGAGTATTTGGTGTGCGATATTTCTTATAATATCCATCATCATCATTCTCAACACCAAAATCAGGTAAAAATTCACCGTCTTCATCATTTTGAGATTTTACCATATAATCTAAAAGTCCAATACCTAAACCATTACCGTCTATAACTAAAGTTTTAGCTTTATATTTATAAAATAATTTCTTTAATTTAATAGCCTAATCTTCAAAATGATCATCTGACATAGTATACATATTTACTAATGATTTAATAGCTGGACCTTGAGCTTGTGGAGTTACTTTAAATACACAAACTACTGAATCGCATCCCTTACGACCTACATCTACAGAAAGCACATAATAAGCTTGCGCGCCCGCACGTCCAGAAGCTTCATACTCAGGCTATAATAATTTTCTATTTCTATCAAAATGCTCTCCATTAAAGAAAGCATCCTCAACAGTTCCTGACCACTTAGATTCATATTCACGTTCAAATGAGGCTTCGTTATAAGTTCCTTCATTCTTTTGGTCAGTAATAAATGTCTTACTTTGTAACCCTACCGCAACAGGAGTTCGCCATGTTCCGCCTAATACCATGCAACGATCAGGCTAAGTCACCATACGAACTAAGAAACCAATAAGTCTATCATAAGGGAACGTGCCCTTATAACCAGCAGTAGTAATATAAATTTGTGATTTATTTAATGGCTCTTGTTCATTGGTAGTACCATCTTTAGCTCTACGAGAAATTGCCATAACAGGAATAATAACTTCACGAAGGATGGCATCATCAATACCAACACATTCTTCCATTAGTCCACCATGACGACGCTGACCACGAGTGCTTTCACGAGCTGCGAGGTTATCCAAAACTGAACCATTTTTAAATACATATCTAACTTTATCTTTTCCTTCAAGAGTTTTTCCTCGGCTCCAATCAATTTCTCGATTAAAACTTGGAATAAGTTCACATATTTCTTGAACTTTATCATGAAGAATACTAGCGCCTTGTTCTTTACCTCCAGAAGTAACGAATAAATGCGCGCCAGGATACAAAATACATCTAATCATTAATGCCATAACAGACAAAAATGATTTAGAATAAGCACGAGGAAAAACCGCGTAAACATACTAATAACGCATAACAGAACGGAGAAATACTCTCTAATAAAAATAAAAATTAAATTCTCCATCTTTTATTTCAGTGCGTCTTCCTCGCACCATAAAATCTACAAATAAATCAGGATATTCTCTCCAAAAGGCAACGTATTTTCGGATGATAGGCATTACCGCCTCTACTCGCTCCGGTGATAAACCTATTTTTCTACGGCTATCACTTAACTACAGTAAATCTTGTAACGCCATTATTTATTCAAACCCTATAAGAACTCATTATCTTGCGCAGACTCCTATTCTTTAAATTCCTCAAAGTCCGCGTAATCACTATCTTTAATAGTTTTTTCAAGTTCTTCAATACTTAAATCAGCATCATCAACGATATCACTTTCCACGTTCTTTGCTTTCTCTTCATCTTCTTTAGCATTTTCGCGTAAAGCCTTTTCTACCATTGTGCTAATATTAGTTTCATCTTCAATAAGAGTGCGAGTATAACGTTGCATATCTTGAATAGTTAAATCCACTTTATCATGTGGCTATTCAACATAATATCTTTCAATATATCCTTCTTTTTCACATAATTCAATTAATTCACCAATTGAATCAACAAATTCACCTGATTCTGCTTTATTTTGAGCAGCAGTAAATTTGCCAGACTTCATCAAGCTATCGTATACTTTGCTCATCTTTTGGAAACCTTCAATATCACCAATATCGATCAATTGATTTGCCTTTAAAGATGTCTTACATATTAATTTTAGCGTGTCTTTATGTCCGGCACCTTGAATATCATAAGAAGCCATCATTTCTTCATACAACTATTCAAGCTTAACCCATTCTTCAGGCTTATAAGTTTTGCCCCATTTAAGTCTTAAATAAGTGCGGTCTTCATCAGTTAAGTCTAACTCTTGTTCCACTTCACCACTCTATTGTGCGAAATAATCTTCCGCAGGAGCATTAGGTAGTGGAGCATAAACCGGCTCTTTTAGTTCTCCTTCTGGAATAGCAATAGAACTTTTTTCAATAGCAGTTGCAATCTATTGAGCGTCATATCCTTGACGTTTCATAGTTTGCTCTAATTTATTATTTGCCATCTACTGTAAAAATTCTGTATCTTTCCAGCGGTAATCTTTAAACTATTTGAGTTTCATTTTTGACAAATAGCGTCCAAGAATCGTCATACCGGTCATAGATTGCGGATCGCGCCCATATTTTTCCATTAATTTATTCCATTCATCTGGAACATAAGGAACATCCGCTTCTTGTAAAATCCATAAATAAGTATCTGGATTCCAATTATCAACGTGCATTGTCATACATTTTTTGCACACAGGGAATTTACCATCATTAGGATATTTTTCTAAATTATTAGATGAATAAAATTCCGTGCCATTCATTGTGCGATTACATTTTTCGCAATAATATGTTTCAGCCATAAATAAGATATTCTCCTTTCAATTATTTATTATAAACAAAAGGACAATATTAAGATTTTTTGGCCTTAGAATTTCGACAACTTTTACAAATACTATAAAAGCCATCTTTACTTGTTTTATTTTTACTAAAATATTTATTGTGAGCTAATTTTATTTTGCCACAACGACTACATTTTTTATATTTACCTTTTTCAACATTTAAATAATAATTATCTAAATATTCATCTTCCGCAGTCGAAGCAATTAATTTTGGAATTTTATTACGCCATAAACTTGAAATATATTCAAGGCTGTGCTTAATACCAAATTCCATTTGTATTTTCTCTTGAATGTCAATATTTTGTAAACCATCAATTTTATATTCAACGATTCTATCATAAAGAGGATAATTAGCTAAAGCTTTATCGCAAAGCTTATCAAAATCCTCCATTAAATACCATAAATCTTTATCATATTCGCCCCAACTATCTTGCTTTAATCGGGAATAATTACATAAAATCGCAGAACATATCTCAGGTCTTAATAAACTAATTCCATCAGGAATGGGAAAACCATCATCATCAAAAATAAATGTTTCATCATCTAATGGAATATAAGACTTTGATCTGGTTAATTTTGTAGGCACTATTGGACGACGATAAGCATTTTTTATAACATACTAATCTTTACGCATTTCAATAAGAGCCTTTTTAATAACAAAAGCATCTTTACCTTCTGTTACTTTTAATTTAGCCTCCCAAACATTAATGGCTTCTCTTAACTAATTTAAACTTGGTATCTCTTCTAAATCTTTTTTTGTAATTGTAATATGTGGTTGAAATATTGTATTTCTATTATCTGTAATTAAATTATAAATTCCATCTTCGCCATTTTCGAGTTGGGAAACAAGACCTTCAAAAGAAGTCTCACGCTTATTAACTGTAGCCATACGATTATCAGTTAATAATTTTTTCTCCTTTTTTTCTTGTTTCTCCATACAAAGAACCAAATAGTCTGCTAAAATTTCTAAATACTTTTCAGGTGGATCTGGATTATCAGCCAAAATTTGTTCGACTAATTGATTTCTTTCTTCTGGAGTTTGTAAAGAATAATCAAGTTTTATCATTTTTTACCTCCAGTCTATGTTTATATTATACTCGAAAAAATTTTTTTTGTCAAGTTTTATTTAAAAATTTTTCTTTTTATATTTAAAAATTTTTTTAACAAAACAAATAACTTTTGCCCAACCACGCCCTACGATTTGACATTTTTTATTTTTTATTTTATTATTATTATAAGAAAAAGAAAAGGAGTATTTATGGAAATTATTTTTATTATATTATTGAGTTGTGCATTAGTAGTATCCCTCCTTTTTTTATGGTTATACAGAAAAGCCTTTTGGGTATTATACCAAAAAATGGCAAATCAGCAAAAAGAATTAAATAAATGGCCAATCGCGCAATATGAGTGTATGTTATTATTAAATATATTTTATAATTATGACTTTGAGGGAAAGGCAGTAGATTTTTCGCGATATGAAACGCAAGGATTAATTGTTTATAATTGTTTTCATGATACGAAAAATAGTCCAAAAGGAATCACAAATGATGGAATTGTTTCATCATTTTATAAACAAGCATTTGTATATGAATTAGATGATGGAACATTTGAATGGGAGGATATTGAAAATGGGGCGGAACCAGCCTTTTGAAGTAAGAGGGATAGATGCGGTAATATTTAAATTAGAACAAGAATATTCTAATGCAACAAGAGATAAAGATCCTTTTGTAAGAGATTGGAAATTATTTAAAACAATACGTATTGAGAAAAAGGATAATGGGTCAAGAACAATTACTTACAGACCTTTATCAGACGCGGAAAAGGCTCAATTAAGCACCAAAGAAGAACAAGAAGAATATCAGTTAAATAAATACAAATATGTATTAGAGCACTTAATGGAAAAATATGATATAAATACTATTAATAGATATATTGATAGTTGTAAATATAAAGATAAATTAATTGAATATATTGAAGAAAAATTAAATGCGGAAACCACTCAGCCCTTTGAAGGCAGTTGCTAAAAAGTATCAGCAGAAAGCCACTTATTCTGCTACTTCTGGATTATACACTCTTATGTGGGGTGAGAAATCTAAAAGAGGTAGAAAAAAGAAATCATGATTTAAGATTATTCTTCGTAATTTGAAATTGAAAATTGATTTAGATTGCGTTTTGACCACGCAAAAGAAAAAACACAAATAAAAAAAAATTTTTTCCCGAAATACACCCCCACCCTATAAGGTTCTAACTCGTTTATTCTCTGAGAGTATACCAGCCTTACTTTCGCTCTTTTGCGGAACGCAAGGTCCCATCCCGCACAAACACCCCGGCAAACGTTGCTCGGCTCGCTGGCGGTAGTGGCGAGCCGAGTTTTATAAAAATCAGCAGTTTGCACAAATTTTTCGCCGAAACTTCGTCATAATGCACAATCGTCAAAATACCCGAAACTACGCCATCGCATTTGTGCAAAATGACTATTGACAATCCAGTAGCCATGTGCTATACTTGTATCATCAAAAAGAAAGAGGTAAATCAAAATGAAGAACATTTCCAAAATCATCACCATGGCCATTGCTATCATTCTCTCCGTGTCTTTCTTTGGCCCGTTCCACGACCACACAACCGCGGAAGCCTGTGAGGAAGCGCCCCAGTCCTACGACCTCTCGGTCATTGAGAATTGGTGCGGTGCAGGAACGGAACGCGGAAGCATTCGTTTCGTCGGTGCAGAGGTCTATACGCGCAAGGGCGATACCCTGACGCTCATTGATGAGCAAGGCAATCTGTGGAATGTGGAAGCGCTCAACATTGATGATAACGACTTCTTGCTCTTGTGGATTAATGACAACGACACTGACACTGTGGAAGATGATACAATCATTAAGGTATGGAGAGAGGCTTACTAAGTCTCTCTCTTTCTTGCGGATCAGCGAAGATTGTTAAAAAATTAACAAGCAAAGAAGAGTAAAAAACTCTTGACAAATGCGCGATGATGTGCTACAATGTAGATACAATAAGAAAGGGGAATACTCAAATGATTAATCAGGATTTTTACAACACTCTCAAAGCAGAAAAGGAACGGTTGATGAACGAGAGCAAGCAGGCGTTCCGCGACTGCCAGACTAAGCGTGGGGAAATGGCTAAGACATGGAACATTGTCAATGCCCTTGAGAGCTTGGGTAAGTTCGGCACGCAGGAACTCAGCGACGCGTATGATGCTTACGAAAAAGCCAGCCACGCAAGTATGTTGGCAGACAACTACCTCGATGACATTGATGAAGCCATTGACAAGATAAACGAATTGATGAGTCTTTACGCAGATTAAGGGAGCAGTAATGCTCCCTTTCTAACGGCGTAGATTGTTAAAAAATTAACAAAGATTTTTTGCAAAAAGGTCTTGACAAATCAGTTAGAATGTGGTATTCTATAATCACAAAAGGAAAGGGGAATGAAAAATGATTTACGGCATTGTTTATTACACTAAGGGCGGTCAGGGCTATCTCTTCCAGCAGGCATTCGAGGAACAGCGCGCTATGGAGATTGCAGGTAAGATGAACGACTTACTCGCAACAGGTGCTACAATGTACAATGACAAGTCCTATGGCAAGCTCGACTTGCGGAATGTTGAGTATTTCACAGTTGAACCCAGTAGCGAAATGTATTAAGGGCGGGAGCGGGCTTCCCGCTCTTTCTCTTGCGCCGTAGTGCGCGTGTAGGGCGTCCCAGCCCGAACTTTATCACGGTAAAGCGTTAAAGCAAAATTTTTTCCATTTTTTGCCAAAAACCACTTGACATTCCTATCCCGAAATGCTATAATAGTATCATCAAAAGAAAGAAAGAGGTAAATCAAATGTCTATTCACGATGGTCTTGTTCTTCTCGCTATCTATGTTGGTGTTATCGGCGCAGGCGCGCTCATCGAATACGTGGAGCATCGCGTAAAGAGAGCGGTTCATCGCAAAAAGAGAAGTTGAAAAACTTCTCTTTTTTTATAAAAAACTATTGACAAATCCAGCAGTCAGTGCTATACTATAATTGTCAAGAGGGGAAGAGATAAGTTACTTCCCAAAGGGCGTGTGGCAAGTAGCCATTTCCTTTGATAAAACGCTTAGTTGGAGCGACCAGACAGGGCGCGCACTGTCCGCAAAAGTAGAGAATAAAAAAATTCCAACTTCTC
>OBLI01000501.1_pt1 | contig 41553 bp, 51 predicted proteins | sample 1519701 | NCBI WGS metagenome assembly OBLI01 (sample SAMEA3663005, study PRJEB22513) | pig gut metagenome | biome: pig gut; feature: pig-associated habitat; material: faeces | place: France | collected 2012
CAGGGGAAGGACGGCATATGGTACACGGTCGAGGTTCCTCAGCTTGTGGAACTTAAAATGGGTGAAAAGCCTATCTTCGGCGAAAGTGTAACCATTAATATGACGCCGCTTCAAAAGGTTATGCTGGCATTGGAAAGCAAGAACGCCGACAATCTTGCTCATATGGCAGGCGGCCGTACATTCGTTAATAAGACCGAATACCAGAAAGGCAACATCGAAGATGGACTTAAAGACGGAGAAACCGTGAAGCTCGCGCCGGAAACGGTGAAAGCTTTAGTTTCCGACCTTACCGCTGAAGAACAGGAGCTTTTCGATATTCTCGCAAAGTACTACAACGATTTCGCAAAAACAAGAATAAATGAGGTCAGCAACACATTGTACGGCTATGACAGGGCTATGTCGGCATTCTATGCGCCTATTTTCACAAATGAAAACTATAACATGACCGAGCCCGGCGTGTATGATGTAACAGCTGAGGGGGTCGGACACCTTAAAGAACGAACGGATGGCGCTAAAACTCCATCGTACAATATCAGTGCGATAGAGGCATTCCGCCGCCATGTTGCACAGACCTCTCGGTTTGTGGGGCTTTCGATACCAATTCAGAATTTCAACAGGGTGCTCAATTGGCGCGTTAACAACGGGAAAACGGTGAAGGATGTAATAACCCATGAATGGACGGCCGGAGATGTTAAATACATAAACAACATACTAACCGAGCTGCAAGCATCCACACACATGGAAAAAATCGAGCTCGAAAATATGCTCGATGCAGTTGAGTCCAACTACATCAGCGCAGTGTTCGGATTTAACCCTTCGGTTGCGCTGAAGGTATTCGGCTCGTGGTTTACTGCCGGAGCATCCCTCGACTTCAAATACGCGGCAAGCCTCGGCAAGGTGAATGAGGATATCATCAACAAATACACATCCGAGCTTGCTATCAGACAGCGCGGCTACAGTACACCCGAGCTTGCCCAGATGCAGCTGCGCGGCGGCAAGGTTAACGACTTCATCCAAGGTCATAGAATCACACGCGATGTGCTTGGCGGCGGCTGGATGGTGAAAGCCGATGTTGCCGTTGCAAAGAGTCTGTGGAACTGGGCATCAGCTCAGGTTAAAGCCACAACAAATCTTGCCCCCGGAACACAGGCTCAGATAGAGTCCGGCACGGATCCGTTCTATAAGGCAGTAGCCGAGATCTACGAAGAGGCAATTAGCAATACCCAATCGATGTACGATGTTATGCACAGATCTCAGACCATGAAGAAAACCGGTGTAAGTAAAGCGCTGACCATGTTTCACACGGACACAATGCAGTGCCTCAACCTGCTATACAAGAACATTGGTGAAGCGCGGTACTATGCAAGTAGAGCAAAATCCGACCCGAAAAACAAAGAGCTGCAGAAAAAGTCCGAGGCTGCAAGTAAGAAAGTTGGCTCGACATTTGCTGCCGTGGCGCTGTGTTCACTGGAAGTTACCATCATAACGGTCTTAAATGCAATGCTCAAGCGCAGAGACAAATATGAGGATGAAGAGGGCAATTTCGATTGGGGTATACTTGCGAGTGACTCGGCATCGAATTTTCTCAAATCTCTGACCGGAATGCTGCCCGGTTGGGATGTCCTTATGAATGCTGGTATAGACTGGGCTTTCGGGGATAAAACATTCGACACACAAGTTCCTGGGCTTACAATGCTAAACGACCTCGTGGATGCGTCAATGGGGCTGCTTCAAAAAGCCAGAGAAGGGAAGAAGCTATCTCCTGAAGATTTTAAGGACCTTGCGCTTACTCTTGCGAAGGCTGGCGGACTTCCATTTGAAAATGTGGAAAAATACCTCGTTGGAATCATGTCATGGGCATCTCCGGAGCTCTCTCAGGCGTACGACGATCTCTGGGCGACGCCGAAAAAAGCTGATCTCAATAAGATGTCCGATGGCGAGAGAGCTCAGGCTGTCTATGATATGCTTAAAGAATACGATATTGACAAGGACTCTGCCGAAGAGCTTGCCAGATTGTACTCCGCGGGATATACTAAAGCCGTCGCCGGGGACATCCCCGAAAGCATAACAGTTGACGGCGAGGAGTTTGTGCTCAGCAAAGACGATACGGCAAGGTACAAAGAAGTGCTCGGCGAAACCCTTTCAAAGCTCGATGATGTTATTAACAGCAAAGAGTACAAAAATGCTGACGACAAAGAAAAGTCGGATATGCTCCGTAGGGTTAATGAGTTCGCGCACGCTACGGCAAAGGCTGCCGTATGCGAAAGCTATGATCCTCCGGCGTGGGTGCATGGTGGACAGGATCTCATAGATATGGGCAAGGGCATTATGTCGGTAGCTACTATGCCGTATTCATCAACCAAGGAGGGTACCAGCTCCGGAGAGAAGGACGACACCCGCTTTGTCAAGCTTGTCAAAGGCGGTGTCGAATACAACAACGCCGCAGATATTGAGCAGACTCTACAGAATATCAAGCCAAGCAATGGCAAGAGTGTGAGGGATCTCGATAAAATTGTAGCCATTGCAGAAATGCCCATAGGCGAGGACGAAAAGGATATTGCATTCAAGGTCATACTCAACGAAAAAGCCTATGAGAAGTACAAACAAGCCATAGATGCTGGACTTCTCAGTGTCCAGTATGCCGACTTTATTAAAGAGCTCGACCGCATAAACGATAATAGCAGCGTTAGCCAAGACGAATTCATAAGTGCTGTATACGCCAGCGGCATAAACCTCGATGTAGCACGGCAGCTTTGGTACGCGCGCGGATGGAAAACTACCAGTCCGTGGGGATGATAATTTATCATCTGTTTTAACCGCGTGGCGGTCCGGATGGCAAAAACCGATTATAATAACCCGAACGGGAAATTCCGTTCGGGTTATTTTTATGCGTAGAAATATAAAGTCAAATGCTGAGCGGGCTTATCATAAACCACTTTTGAGAGGATGCTGCGAAGGGCATCATTTTTTGTTTCCTCTGATACTGTAGGATCCTTGACCTCGACAAGGACCTCGGCAACGCGGCGGGCATAGGCGGCTGCGTCAAACTCTGCTGTCGGCTGCTGTTCCGCCGCCTCAGCTTCAATACGGGCAAGCGCTGCAAGGATCTTCTTTTTCTTGGCGGCATATTCTTCGAGAGAGTCAATGCCATTCTCGTAAGCCTCTTTGACTCGCTCGAGCTTTCGCTGCTCAAGCCGGATGAGCTTATCATAATCCGCACCAGACGATTTTTGTTTCGGAGCGGGCGGCTCAATATTAAAGCTCTGAGTTCTGACTGCATCTTCAAGAGCGGCTATTACAGCTTTGTTTGCTTTAGCTACGGATATGGAATGAGATATTGAGCATTTGCCATGCGCATATTTATGACATTGGAGAGCGGGACACGCCGTAGACTGCCACACGAGGGTAGAACCGCATGAAGAGCAGCGGACGAGACCTTTGAGCATATACCGAGTGATCTCGTTCTTTCGAGCATATTGCCGGTACTTTGCCTTTGTCTCTGCAAGCCGTTTTTGCACAGCATTCCATATATCAAGCTCAACTATCGGCTCATGGTTTCCGTCGTAAATCAATATGTTCTCATTATCATAGTCCCTGAGCGAAGCTGCGCGCCCCTCCTTAGACCAGCGTATTTTGCCTATATAAGCGGGATTATTAAGCATATATTCAATAAAGCGGCTATCAGGTCGGTTTTCACGGCGGGTACGGATCCCCTTCTCTCCGAGTGTTTGCGCTATGAGCCTCATCGGTGTGCCAGAGGCATAATCGGAGAATACACCCCGGACTATATCGGCGTCCGAGCTCGGAAAAAGCTTTCCGTTTTCAAGAACATAGCCAAAGGGGGCAACGGATACAGGCTCGCCGCGCGAGGCCTTCTCGAGCATGCCTCGCTTGACCTCGCCGGAGAGACGAATAGAATAGAACTCATCCATCCACTCTATTATGCGCTCGATCAGCGAGGCGAACGGTCCCTCCGGCAGCGGCTCGGAGATTGACACAACGGATACGCCGAGTTTGCGCAGCGCCGTTTTATAAACAATACTCTCCTCCTGATTACGGGCAAAGCGGGAGAACTTCCACAAAAGGATCGCTTCAAACTGGCGGTCCTTTTCCTTTGCCTGAGCTATCATCGCCTGAAAAGCATTACGCTTTTTTGCTGTTCTGCCCGAAATACCATCGTCAACGAAAACCAGATCCTCAGGAACTATATAATCATTCTTATCAGCATACTCCCGTATTAGCTTTAATTGGCTATCAAGGGAGTACTCATCCTGCTCCTCAGTAGAGACTCGCAGATAGGCTGCTGCTATTTTCATTCTGTCCACCTCTTTAGGGCAAAAGATACCATGTATTTTACTACTTGTCTATGGGAAAATTACAAATATGAGGTTATTTTTCACCGAGATAGCGGTAAAAGGTAGCCAAAAGCTAAAAAATGTTACATAATAGAGACAAGGAGAGTAAAGATTGCCAAAGCTGAGAAATAGAGTAAAGGACATAAGAATTAAAAAGAATTTGAACCAAAGTGCACTCGCAAAGCGTGCCGGCACAGCACAGCAGACAATTTCTGATATTGAGACCGGAAGGAGGGTACCAAGCGTAATAACGGCATTGCTACTGGCACAGGCGCTGGGCGAGAGTGTTGAAACACTGTTTTTCTGGGAGGAATAATAATGGGAAGGGAAGAAATGATTGAGCTTATAAACAGAATGCTTGAAACGATGCCAACGGAAACCGTGCAGACCGTCTACATATTTACACTTGGCTGCACAAGATAATGAAAAGCGGCGGGGGTTAACCCTGCCGCTGATATTTTATGCTTTTGTAGAGACGCTCGAGTTGCTCGATCATACTACGATTTTAATGCTGCAATTATGATCAGTGCCGAAATAGTATTGATGACAGTGTGCGTTATAGAATATGTGCGATATTCGCGGCAGGCTTTCCTCAGCTTCAAAAATTCTGGATAATCATCTTCTTCAATTACTGATTTAGGATATAATGAAATTACTGAATATCCAAAATGAGCATTAAGAGTAGAGTCTACAAGTTTGTCGAAATTCTCCTGAGCCTTAGCATGCGAGGATGTCATTATATCTAATATATCAAGGAAACAAAGCGGTGCTGCTGATGCAATGAAAATAAATCCCGCGGCCCTGCTGTTCATAAAGTCATAGCTAAAATCGCAGTTATAGAGAACAGCATATGCGAGATAAAGTACGCAAAAATAGACGGATTGCCAGAAATAGCGCTTTGCGCATTGGTAATCAGAAAAATCAAATCCGTATTTTTCGGCAAGTTTATAAAATCCCAAGCGGCTTTCGTACCATGACGGAGCTTTATGCACTTTGTGCATTATACACACAAGATTGATGAAGAAAGGAATTAACCCAATCCAGATGAACAAATTCAGTTCCACACAGAACACCTCTCGATGTTATTAGGAATAGCTACCTTCATTGCAAAATAATAGCACAAAGTTGATATATCCACAACAAAAAAGAGCAGAAAGTTTAATCTTTCTTCTCTTTTTTTTCTTCTGAAAGGATCTCTGCTGCGACTTCCTCGAGTTTTCCAAGCATTTCGGGGGAAAGGCGGGAAAGAAAGAGGAGCAGCTTCTGCTGATAGAAAGCGCTTTCATCGTGCATCACACGACTGACATATGCCGCTATTTCGTCATTGCGAGTGAGCTTGAGAAACATTTCACCCTCACCGGTGCGCAGCCACTGCTCGTTGACGTTGAATTCGCGGCAGATATCTAAAATAGTTCGCTCGCTTGGCTGAGAATATCCTGTGCAAATTTGAGAAACAAAGGGCTGCGACAGGTTCAATGCTTTTGCAAAAGAAGTCTTAGTCATGCTGAGCTCAGTGATCAGCCGACAGATGCGTGAGTTTATATTGTCCATTTCAAACCTCCTCAGCGAAATTAAATCACACAGGCTATGAAAAGTCAAGAAAAAAATATTAGCTACTAATAAAAATAAAGCTTGACACCATTAGCGACTAATGCTATATTATAAGCAGCTAATGCAAGGTCATTAGCGAGTGAGAGGAGGTGAGGACTGATTGACCATCTACCCAAACCTGAGAGCGGAGATGGGGAGAAAGCACATAAGCATTTCCGCAATGGCAAGAGAGCTGGGGATGGACAGGGCAAGCCTCTCGAAAATGCTGTCGGGGGATTACAGGCTTACGCTGGACACGGCGCTGAGCATAAAAAACAAATGCTTTGAGGAAAGCAGCCTGGAATATCTTTTCGGCGAAAAGGATTGAGCCGGAGAGAAGTATCCGGCTCAACTGAAAACTATTTAGTTTTCTTGCTGGGTCTTTGCGCAAGCGCACTTGCTGCGGCGGTTTTACTTGCCTTACCGGTCCGACCGTCACGAAGAACCTTGGAGGCGGCCGACGCGGCACGAGCGCTTGTCTGCTTAGAATTACGCATAGGCAACTGCTCCTTTCAAATTATTTCAGGCTCTGCCTGATATTTGAATGTTAGCACAGAATATGCGCAATTACAACAAACATTAATTATTTAGAACAGCACAAAATGAGAGGTGGTGAGGAACTGGTGAGCGAGCAGGAAAAGAAGCAGAGCGACAAGCTTATTGAGATGTTCAAGAAGATGGACGAGGAGCAGCGCCGGCTCTGGCTGGCGGTAGCAGACGGGATGCTGATAGCGCAGGACATTTTCGAGCGCAAGGCATCATAGGACTTGCCGGGCGGGGAATAGACTTTTTAACACCTCATCCGTCAGCCAAGGGCTGACACCTTCCCCTCAAGGGGAAGGCAAGGCAGAAGGGAGGAAAACATGGCAAAGCGAAAGGAGCTTACATGGAGCTGCATGGTCTCGATAGGCGACGCCGAGCCGGTGCCGCTCGAGAGTCTGACAGAGGAGCAGCTTGAATACTGCCGCAGGGTCTGGACGGAGCGATTCGCAAAGTCGATAAACGATCACTACCAGCAGCACCCGGAAGAATACTATGCGCGCTTTGGTAAAGCGGGCGCATAAGAAGGAGAGCACACCATGAGAGAATGTTTCCTTTGCGGGAAAAACGGAAGCTCGGATCCGCTGGACCGTCACCACATTTTCGGCGGCGGTCTGCGGAAGAAGAGTGAGAGGTACGGTCTTGTAGTTGATCTGTGCCACCACGAGTGCCACGAATACGGTCCCCGCGCTGCCCACCAGTGTGCCGAGACGAGGGACAAGCTCCACCGCTGGGGGCAGAAGAAGGCGATGCGTGAGCAGGGCTGGACCGTTGACGAATTCGTGCGCGAGTTCGGGAAGAACTACCTCGACGATGACGAGCTTAGAGAGCTCGAGGAAGAGAACGGCATCGAGCCGGAGCGCTACGGTGCGTTCTCCATACTGGACACGGCGCTGCTGCCGTACTGAGGTGAGCCCATGGGACGATGGCCGAAACAACTCATAGGCTTCTGGAAAGGAAACCGGTGTACCATCTCAAAGCTCGGCTGCGACTTTGCGGAGATCAGCTACAAAGGAACGATAGAGCGCGTTCCTTTAGAAGAAATCGAATTTAAGGAGGAGAAGAAATGAATATCGGAATATTCGCATGGTGCGTCATGGCGGCGCTCGGCATTATCTATGGCATGTACCGCGCGGCGGAGATCTTCGCTGAAGCTGCGGAGCGGGAATGCGCAAAGAGGAGAAAGCCATGAGAGACAGGTTCACTATAGTTGTCAGTCTGCTGTGCATATTGATGCTTATACTGATCGTACTCATTGCATCTGCGATGGAGGACAAGCTGAGCGAGCCGCAGCCTCCGGAGGTCAACGCCGCAGGATTGTGCACCGTGACAGTGGTTTACCTGCCGCAGCCGACTGAGACCGAGGTTATCGCTATGGCAAGGGCAATGTCCGGCGAGTGCTATGAAAGCGAGTATGAAGACATGCTCAGAGTGGGTATGGCGATATGCAACAGAGCCGACTATAACGGTGAGCTTTACAGCTTTCCGGACACGATCGAGGGCGTATGCGCCCAGACCGGACAAATATTCGGATACGACCCTAACCGGCAGCCGAAGGATATTTACATAAGGGCTGCACGCGAGGTCTTAGCCAACTGGTACGGTATTAAGAACGGCGAACTGAGACCATGGGAACACGGAATAATGTTTTGGTCTGGCTTCGGCGGCACGAAAAACACATTCAGGGAGGACTATTGAATGAAACTTATAGTTTGCATCGTAGCCGTAGCCGCTGCTTTTGCGCTCGGATGGAACGCAAAAGGGGTGCAGGTTCTTCGCAAAATAAGCGACATTCTCACTGCTATCGACGCTGCTACGAAAGAGGTCGGCAAGCTCAGCGAAAGTGATTGCGATTTCGTTAGAGGTATGCTGAAAACCATCTCATTTTTACAGGACTATGAGGAGGATTGATTATGGAAAAGGTACTGTATCTGTGCTTTTCCTGTGCGGCAACCATGGCCGAGGGATACGATCTCAGGGAGCTTCAGGGGCAGCTCAAGAACGCCAGATGCGAAAGATGCGCCCGCAGGGCTTGGGGCTCAACATACGAGATAACGCCCAAAAAGGCAAAAAAATAATCGCGGCGCCTCCTGCAAAGCCGCGCCGCGATCAATAAACCGAAATCCGAGGGGATCTCTTGATTTGAATATATCATGGATCTCCTCAAAATTCAAGGAGGAACCATGAATAAATATGTTGAATCCGCGCTGGGGTCTTACGAATCAATAAAAGCCGACCTTATCGGCTTCACCCGCGCAAACACAGACTTCGATCTTACTATCAATGACGGCAGCTATCCGCTTATCTTCACCTTCACGCCCAGCGAGGACGCAGCGCAGGACAGCCTGTTTGAGCGCGACGAAAACGGCGTGTTCGGCGAAATGAAGGTCATATGCTCCAGCTCCGGAGCGGGCGTTGACTTGGGGCTTAAATGCCATATTCAAGCCGAAGTGTTAAAAAAACTGCTGTCGCGCTGCCAGGTCTGCGCCGAGGCGAGCCTGCATGCATTCAAGGCAGGGAGGTGCGCGGACGATGAGTGAATGCTTTGCAAAGATCGAGGCTCAGCAGGCGAAGCTTACTGAAAACTCCGCGCCCTGGGTCGTCGGCGAGCAGCTTAAGGAGATCTGCGAGGATCCGCGTTGCGCTGAGATCGTCGCCGCCGATCTTGAGAACGCCGATATGAGCCTTGCGAACTGCGAGAAAAAGATCAAGGCTTACGCCGACAAGCACAAGCAGGGCAACTTTTCTTATGCTTCGCCGAAGGTCGCCGAGGGCATTATCCGCGAGTTTTACGGTCTCCCCGCCGCCGGAGAAAAGCATAGCGGCGAGGTTATAGATCTCTCGGATTTTCTGTGAGGCGGTACCATGACGGACAACGAGATAATCCGGCTTTTGCCTACGCAGCCGCCGCGCGAGGTTTACCGCGCTGCTGCTTATGATCCAGAGCTGCACCCAAGCTTCATAACTTTCAAGCGCGTAAGCGTGGAAACCGGGCGTATCGAATGGCAGGAGCTCATGACACCGGAGGATATTGACAGAATAGCAAAGGCCTCAAAACGCCGTTGGGGCGCACTGTGCCACTGCACATTCTGCGAAGAAAACTTCTATACAGGATGGCACAGTCACCGAGACATGAGCGGGCCGCTTATGTTCATCGGCGACGATGAGAATCTTTATCCCGGCTGGACGGAGGATATCGATGATGGAAACCAGCGCATCGAGCTCGCGCACGGCGATCAAGCAAACTGCCCGATGTGCGGCGAGGGTGTGACCTTTGTAAAATACAGCGCGATCAAAAACGGACACAAATATCAGCGCCTTTTCACCAGCATCGAGCAGGTCGGTGACCTGACCGCAATAGTTACATGGCTTGCCGGCAGCATCATAGGCCCCTACGGCGTTGAGGATGAATATATCCACCCGCGTGATGCCGCAGTGCTGACCGAAAACGGCTTTCTGCGCTGCTACACCCGAACGCGCAGGGGGCAATATATAACCTGCGAAGCGCTCCTTGACGAATGGCGCCGCGTGAAAAGCGCCGGTGATCCGATGCAGAAAATGTATTATTCCTACGATTCGGTTTTCGGGCGCACCTTCGGCAGCGAACAGCTGCTGACCTATTTAGATTTTGAAGGCACAAGCGCCGAGAAGACCGGCCTCGATGAATATCTTTCTGCCGGCGGTAGATGGCCATATGCATATTTAAAATTCTGGCGAACACATAAAGCCATTGAAAACCTGCTGAAAACGGGCATGCACCGTTTTGCCGCTTGCGCCATCGATAAAGAAATAGATTCCGCTGTAGTTTATAACAGCTCGATGTACAGAACTCTTCCGGCAACGGCAGAGAACGCGCTGAGCTGCGTTGACTGGCGAAAACAGAGGCCCCATGAAATGCTGGGCATGACCAAGACTGAATACCGCGAGGCACGGGAGCTGGGCTGGACGGAAGATGATCTTATAGTGTGGCAAAACTACAACAGCCACTGCGAGAAGATGTCGCCGGCGCAGTTTTACGATGCCATTGAATTCTTCGGCGGCAACAACATCAAAGAAATCGTCGATAACTATATCTGCGGAGAAGATACCCTGCTGATAAGCGAACTTTATAAATACGGGTCGAAGCAGCCGGAGCGGGAGCCCAGCTACACGGCGCGCCTGCTGATTGATTACCGCAGAATGCTGTACGATCAGCCGCAGCGGTTAATGGCGTTCACCTACGAAGAACTCTGGCCGCGCGACATTCTCACCGCGCATGATCGGCTGGCAGCTGAAATTCAAAATAGCAAGAATCCAGAAACCGAAGCGAACTTCCTGCACCGGAAGCAGGAATACTCGCCGCTTGAATGGACCGACGGTGAGCTTTGCATAGTATGCCCCACATCAAACGCCGATCTTGTTGCCGAAGGCAAAACGCTGCGGCACTGCGTCGGCGGCTATGGCGAAAGCCACCTGAGCGGAAAGCCGATATTCTTCGTTCGGCATTACCGCCGCCCTGAGCGGAGCTATTACACTCTGAATGAAAACTTAACAGGCGATAAGCCGCGACGCATCCAGCTGCATGGCTACGGTAACGAGCATCACGGCGAGCACAAGCAGCACAGCCACAAGATACCGCAAAAGGTTTTGGATTTCTGCGACCGTTGGGAAAAAGAGATCCTTGTGCCGTGGTTTGCTAAACAGAAAGCGGCAACCGCCAAAAAGAAACACACCAAGAAGGAGAATACAGCATGAACGAAATTCAGATCCAACGGACGCCGGATATCATCGGGGCGGAGATTCGCGGCCTGACACAGCAGGCCAAGCGCATGACGCTGTGGTTCGGCATTGAGATAGGTCGCCGCCTGACCGAAGCGAAGGAGATCCTTGATCATGGACAGTGGCTGCCATATCTGAAAGAACAGACTGAGTTCTCGCAGCCGACCGCCTCGCGGTTTATGAAGCTTTATGATGAATACGGCGCCAAGCAAACCAGCCTTTTTGGGGCTGAATTAAACTATTCAACATTGAATAATTTGAGCATTTCCAATGCTTTGCGGCTGCTTGCAGTGCCCGAGGACGAGCGCGAAAAGTTCGCCGCGGACAACGATGTTGAACATATGTCTACCCGCGAGCTGGACGAGCTTATCAAGCAACGCGACGATGCCGAGCAGCGAGCGGCAAGGGCCGAGGAGCAGGTGCAGCAGGCCGCCGACGGGGCGGCAAGGGCCGACAAGCAATATCAGAAGGCAAAGCAGGAGCTGCATCTTTTGCGGGAGAAGCTCAGCAACGCCGAGGCGCAGAAGGCCACGGCAGAGAAGGAGCTATCCGAGCTGCGCGCCCGCCCGGTCGAAGTCGCCGTCGAGGTAGACGAAAAGGCGGTCGAGGAGGCCGTCACTGCCGCACGAGCCAAGAACGACGCCGAGTGGGCCGAGAAGATGGCGAAGGTCAAGAACGAGCTTTCCGACGCCAAGCTGAAAACCGAGAAGCTGAAATCGAAGATCAAAAAAGCCGAAGAAAAAGCCGCCGCGTCGGCGGCGGAGCTGGACAAGCTAAAGAAGGCTCAGACGCTTAATGACCCGAACACGGCAGTTTTCAAGCAGATATTCGAGCAGGTGCAGGAGGATTTCAACAAGCTGCACGGCAGCCTGCTTAAAGTCAAAGCATCCGACCCTGACACGGCAAATAAGCTTACCGCGGCGGTACGCGCCTTGGTTGACAAGATGCAGGGGGCGCTTGATGCTTAGCTGCGAAGGGTGCGAATACCTTGGATTCGAGCGCTTTCGGAGCGGATACACGGCGGCGCGGTGCTTTGCGCCGCTCCCGCCGCCCTGGGGCAACGGCAGAGTTGTAGGCAACCCCACGCCGAACATGCTGCCCGAAAAGATCGAGCGACCAAAGTGGTGCACGAAGGAGGACTAATAATGGCTGAATACATAGGCAGTAAAAAGATCGTCACGCCTAACGGCGAGGTCATTTCCTGTGAGTATACGGAAGATCCTCACAAGGCCACCGGCACCGGCTTCGCTCCCCACTGGGGGAGTTGCCGGGCGGCGGGCAATTTCAAGAGGTAAAGCAAAATGGCAATTAAGAATTATACCAGCGGCGTGGACATCTACACGAGCCTCGGCGAGATTCAGGGCGCGCTTGCCCGCGCTGGCGCGACAAAAATCATGGTGGACTATGAATCCGGCAAGCCGACAGCGGTCATGTTCGCCATCGAGACCGTAGCCGGTACGAGGGGCTTTCGGCTCCCTGCGGTCGTGGATGGGACATTGCGAGTGTTCGCGGCGCAGAAGATCAAAGCTGACCACGCACAGGCTGAAAGGACAGCATGGAGGAATATCCGCGACTGGGTGCTGGCGCAGCTTGCCCTTGTGGAATCCTGTGATGTAGCCGTCGATGAAGTGTTCTTCCCGTATCTCACCGACGGAAACGGCAGGACGCTCTATCAGGCGTATGCGACAGGGCAGCTCATGCTGGAGGGCGCAAATGGATAAAAGTGTGCTTATTAGCATCCGCCCGAAGTGGTGCGATAAGGAGGACTGATAATGGCTGAATACATCGAGCGCACGGAAGAACTCGTGCTTGCCATGAACGCCGGTGCGAGGGCAAGCGAGCATATATGGCGCTGTTACAGTGCTGTTTACACCAAAGATTTGTTTTCAGATAACTCGCAGGAAATCTCGTACTTGCTAGCTGCTAAGGTGTTGCTGGAAGTAAGTGATGCTCCCGCCGCCGATGTTGCGCCGGTGGTGCGCTGTAGGGAATGCAAGTACAGCTACGAGGATATTGATGGGTTAACTTGTGTATATGGCCCCTGTGTAGATTGCACTGTGCCAGAGGACTTCTATTGCAAGTACGGAGAAAGGGAAGAAGAATGAAGATCTACATAGCCGGAAAGATCACCGGCGAGCCCAATTACAAAGAGAAATTCGATATCGCCGCGATGAACCTTGAAGCACAGGGACATATCGTGTTAAATCCCGCCGAGCTGCCGGAAGGCATGCGTGCGGCGGACTATATGCGCATCTGCTTTGCGATGATCGACACGGCTGACGCGGTATATTTGCTCGAGGACTGGGAATACAGCTCCGGCGCTTCCGTCGAAAAAGACTACGCAGTTTACACCGGAAAATCGGTGCTTACAGAAAGGAAAGGGAAGAGGAAAAGCCATTGAAAAGCTGTGTCTCCGGGAAAGGCTATGGGCAATGACTAAATAAAAAACACTCGTGCATACACACGAGTGTCTTGCCTCCCGTTCTCAAACAAGGAATAGCCGAGTGAGCGTGCTGGAACGCCCCCTTTCCCCCAGTTTCACTTTGGTGGGCGCAAAATTATTTCAAATAGGTATTTCACTATAAAATAAAGCTGTGCCCTTATCTCAGAGGGAAACTGAGTAATAACCATCACACTTGTGAAGGCTATGTATAAAGCCGTTTGTCCAACAAAGTCCACCTGAATATTAATATTCACTTAGGCACCCCCCATATATATCGACGGGAGACACCGATATATTACCAAAAATGCAGGGTTTTGTCAAGTAATCATTTGTTAGCTGTAACAGACGACCCATGCTCTAATATATTCATCTGGCCGCTGCCGGAAAAGCCGAAGGAGGTGAATAAATGAAGTTTGTTTATGCAGATTATATGCCCAATCAGTTTTCTATACTGCCCGCTATTGGCGTTATAAAAAAGCACGGTGTCTATCGTTACCCTTACCGTCTTTCCGTTATATGGGGCTTTTGGGGTATCAGTTTTGGCTTAGGTAAACCGCTGTATTAAGGAGGGAGACGAAAAATGAAAAAGCTTATTGAAAAACTGCGCCTGTGGCTTATAGGCAGGCTTAACGCGGTGCCGATGGATGAGCATATTGAGGTATATAAAGAAGGTGTTCGACTTGCAGAAAGGCTCGAAATAGAGCGTGCTGAGAGCCAGCGGATCAGAGAACGCTTTCTGTATGCTATCCGCGAGATATGCCGGTGCAGCGATACTACATATTATAGCTGGTGCTGTGACATTTGCTGTATGCGCGGCGAAAACTGCAACGCCAACGGCTGGTGTGAGAGATTTTGGCCGAAAAAGGTTAAGGACAATGACTGAGAAAGATCTAATAATCCAGAATTTGCGCAGGGAAAACGCGGTGCTGAGAGCTGAGCTCGGTTGGATGCAGAGAGCGATATGCGGCAATCCGCCCGAGCCCGTGTTCCCGTGCACCGGATGCGAACATGGTTGGGGTCATGTCTCTATAAATGGGATTGAAAGCTGCCAGACGGCGGGCTGCGATAGGCTCAAAGCTTACTACAAGGAGATAGAGCGATGATAACCGTTCGGTATACAGTAGGCAAAGACGAGCCGCCTCTTGATGGGCCAATAAGCATTGAAGTCACCGACGCAGACCCAATGCCGCTCAAATCCTATGTCGATGAATACTCTCGTAAGAAAGCACTTTTTCTTTTGGATACGCTCAGAGCATGGAATGGAAAATATGAATTCCAGCCTGAAATAATGTTTAACCGCTGTGATGGGTGCTTTTCAGCCTATCTGCCGGGTACGGTAGGCCAATCGGCAGCAAGGGTTGCGCAGATAGCCGCGCTATCGTTTGTTATGCAGGGCTTCAGGCGGCTTGAAGAACTGCGCCCGGAGGAGATCAAGGTGATAGTTAACAAGGAGGAGCATTAATGGAATTTATAAAGGAATACTCATCAGCGGAAAAGGATGAGCTGCTTACATGAATAAAACATCGTATTTTAATTGCGAGAGCTGCGGCTGCATATCAAAGCGGGCACATGGCAATCAGCGATTTTGCGCAAAATGCAAAGAAAAGAGAAAAGACGAACTAAGGCGACAGCGCCATAAGGAAAATTTAGAGCTGGATATTCCCATGATTCGATGCGCTTCCTGCGGAGGGCGTATAACCGGCGCGCACGGGAAAGTTTACTGCGAAGCCTGCGCCAGACAGCGCAAATTGCAGCTTGGATACGCGCGCAATAAAAAGCCCGAAGCAGAGGAGAAGCGCTACATACGACCGCACCGCACCGGAAGGCTGTTTGATTGCAGCGGAAAGGATCTGGAGGAGGTCGCAACAGAGGCGAAAGCGCTTGGTATGACCTATGGCGAGTACACAAGTGCCTGCTATGGCAATACGATTGAGCGGCGCCTTGCTATGATGGGAATCAGCCGAGAAAAGGCAAGCAGGCTCATAATCAGCGCAAAACGGCGAAAAGCTGCATCCAAGAAAAAGAAAAATTCCAATTCCGCCCCTTAACGGGGCGGACGGTTGAGATATATACAGGAGAACACCTGCATATATCTGAGCCGGAAACGGTTCAAAATATATCCCCTTTCGGATCTTCCGCCGGATCCGAACACACAAAATACACACTAGCGGATGCTGCCGGAGGAGTTTTTACACCCTCTCCATTTGTTACACCTTTATCTTCCTTCCATCCTCCGGCAGCATGTAGACCGCACATTTTAAACAACGCGCGTGCGCGCGTTTCTGATTAGACCTTTTGACGCCTAAGTTAACGACAAAGGACGAAAGATATGGTGAGATTAGTGGAATACAAAATAATATCCGGAAGTGTTATCGAGATCAGGCGGTGCCGTATGTCGGTCGGGAATCAGCCCGAACGCAGACGCGCACCGAGAAAAGCCGGTGCAAGCAGCTTAAAGAAAATCAAGCAGAATGAAAATGCCGCCGTTGAGCGCCTTGCAAGAATCATAAATTCCAATTTCGGAGCGGGCGACTTATGGCTGACGCTCAAGTATTCCAACGAAAGACTCCCGACCTCTAAATGTGAGGCCAAAAGAGAGATTGCAAAATTCATCCGCAACATTGCGCGTGCTTACAAGAAGCTGACAGGGCAAAAGCTCAGATACATATGCTGCACATCAAACACATCCTCGAAAACCGGCGAAGAGGTCAGACTTCACCATCATCTTATCATGGACAGAGCCGCATACGAGCTTCTGTGCCGATACTGGCCGCAGGAGGAGATAAGCTACACGCTCCTTGACGGAAGGAAAGATCACACGGATCTTGCGCGCTACATCATCAAAAACGCATCCAAAGCAGCAAACGAAAACAAATGGAGCTGCTCGCGTGGTCTGGACAAGCCGATATACACCGAGCCGGTCCCCGTATCAGACTGCGAGATAAAAACGCCTAAAGGCGCGGATGTGAGAGAGAAAAGAGTATATATTGACGAAGACTACGGGGCATCGAGCGCGTATATGCGTGCTGTCATGCCTGAAAAGCCCATTGTACGGGGCAGCAGGGTCATTTTGAACCCCAAGAAGAAAAGCGAATAATTTCCCGACACGGGCAAGGCGCGCATATACGCGCGAAAACATTATAAGGCGGCGAAAAAATGGCATTCAAAAAGCTCTCGGGTGTAAAGCTTCCGAAGAAGAAACAAATGCTCGTCCGTGCAATATGCCTGAATTTCAGGGATAGGCCAAAATGGGAGCAGGAGAAAATACTGCGGCTGTGCGACGAATGCGCAGGCGCTTATTCGGCTGCGCTTTTTGAGGCCATGACAACGGAAAACACTATAACGAAGATCTCACTTGCGTATAGTATCTCTCAAAGCAGGCTCTATGACTTCCGCCGAGATTTTTACGAACGATGGTTTAAGAAAAAATCGTAAAAATATTCACTTCCTTTGAGCTAACATCAGCCTAAAGGGAGTGATTTTATGTCCAAGTCAAAAAACATTGCGGGGAGACCTAAGAAATACAGCGAAGCAGCGTTCAGGCGCGGCGTAAACAGATACTTTGCGTCTATCAGTCGAGAAAAGACCCTGACGGAGAAAGTATTCGTTGGATCTTCCGAAGACGGGAAAGAAATATACGAGCCAAGGACGATAGAGAATGCACTGGGTGAGGAGGCAAAAATCACTGAGTACTTCGTTAAGCCCTCTATCGCCGGACTGTGCAGCTTTCTCGGAATGCATCGGGACACATTCAATGAGTACTCTCACGAGGACGGCTACAAGGATATCTGCGCCGCGGCAAAAAACGAGATAGAAAACTATCTGTGCACGCAGCTCGGCTCGGGCAAGGGCGATTCGGGTATTATCTTCAATCTGACGCACAACTTCGGGTGGAAAAACCGCGTGGAGGTAGATGCCGGCGAGGAGACGAGGAAAGCTCTTGAGCGGGCGCCGCTTACGACAGATGACAAGGTCAAGTGGCTCTTGGAGCATGGCTATGAGATACCTGGGCTCGAGGACGGCATGAGCGATGAAGAAAGCAGCGAGTGAACTGCCGCAGGGGCTGTTTGAGACAGCGTGGTGGTTCGAAAAGCTCAAAGAGCGCAATAATGAGGCCTTTATTCCGCTATTCTTTGACAGGCACAGATACCTCGTGATGTGCGGTGGAGGCGGATCCGGAAAGAGCATATGCGCCGGCGACATCATCCTGAACCGTGTGACTACCGAGGAGGGGCATAACTGGCTTGTTTGCCGCAAGGTTGCAAAGACGATACGATGGAGCTGCTTTAATCAGCTTGTGGGCCAGGCATACGAGCATTATGCCGACTGCGTGGAGCGGGTATATGCGGGAGATCTTCGGATAACCTTCAAAAACGGCAGCCAGATAATATTTGCAGGGCTGGATGATGTCGAGAAGCTAAAGTCGATATACAACATCACCGGCGTTTGGATCGAAGAGGCGAGTGAGGTCACAGAACAGGACTTTAATCAGCTTGACATTCGTCTGAGAGGTAAGACGAAATACCGCAAGCAGATCATCGTGACATTTAACCCCGTATCCATTCTGCACTGGCTGAAAAGGCGCTTTTTCGATATGCGCGGTACAAACGGAAGGGCACTGCCCGAAAAGGACCGGAAAAAGATCCGCACACACCACAGCACCTACAAGGATAATCGCTTCCTGCCGCAGGATGACATTGATGTACTCGAAGCGTTTAAAAATACCGACCCGTATTATTATCAGGTTTATGCACTGGGACAGTGGGGCGTGCTCGGAAAGAGCGTGTTTGATGCAGAAGCCGTATCCGGCAGACTGCTTACCATCCCAGACGAGCAGGAGCGGGGACACTTCGAGTATGCCGACTACGGGACAGGGATCAAGGGTATGCGCTGGATAGCCGAGAAAAACGGCTGGATCCGGATATACAAGAAACCGCAGGAGCGCCGACACTATGTCATAGGCGGCGATACCGCCGGCACGGGTTCCGATAGCTTTGTAGGGCAGGTGCTCGATAACTTCACGGGCGAACAGGTAGCCACACTTCGGCACTCGTTCGGCGAGGACGAATACGCAAAGCAGATGTACTGCCTTGGCGCATACTACAACGACGCACTCATTGGTATTGAAACGAATTACTCGACCTATCCTGTAATGGAGCTTGAACGGCTCAGATACCCTAACCAGTATGTGCGCGAGACTTTCGACAACTACACGCACAAGCCGCAAAAGAGATACGGATTTGAGACTACAAGCAAGACCAGACCCGTCATAATTTCCAACCTTGTGGCATGGTGCAGGGAAAACATCGACAGTGTGAACGACAAGGACACACTTGAGGAAATGCTGACATTTGTGCGAAATGAGGACTTCCGTCCCGAAGCCGAGTCAGGGGCGCATGACGACTGTGTTATGGCGCTGGCTATTGCCCATTACATTCGCCCACAGCAGCAGTACATGGACACGCCGAAAGAGACGAGCACGAGCGGGTGGACAAAGGACATGCTCGACGACTACCGCAGAGGCGACGAATACGACCGCGCAATGATGCGAAAGCGCTGGGGCGCCCCAAATCCATAAACAACTCGCAGAACGCCGGATGCTTTGAAATACAAGGCTTCCGGCGTTCCTCGCATTTAAGAAATAATCGTAAAAATGAGCGGTCGGACTATTGTAGGCTTTTATACAGGGAGTTATCCCAATTCTAAAAAAGGAGGCAAAGGCAATGGCAAAGTGCAAGCACGACAGCCCTATGCAGTCGAACGCCGGTCCGCAGGATATAAAGGCCGCGAATAAGACACAGGGCAGCGCAAAGAAAGCAAACACCACCAGAGGCAAGGACCTCCGCAGCAAGTAGCCTTGCCTGAAAAACGATGGAAGATGTCATAAGCACTGCCGCCGAGGAAGTCGTTGAGACCCCGGCAGGAGGCGCAAACGAGCAGGAAATCGCCGAACCTGCGGCAGAAGGTGAAAAAGCGCAGGAAGTCACCGAACCTGCGGCAGAAGACGCCGGTCAGCCCCTCGAGGAGAGGCACAGGCAGGCAGAGGCCCGCCGAAAAGCTCAGCTTGAGGAAATGGAAAAGCATATCGCCGAGCAGGTTGAGACACGCAGCCGCAGCAAGATGGATGCGATAATCAAAACCATGGGGCGGAAAAATCCTTATACCGGCAAGACCATCGAGACACTGGCAGACCTCGAAAGCTATACCGCCGAAAGCGAAAAGCGCAAGCGGGCGGACGAGCTCAGAGCATCGGGACTTAGCGAAGAAACGCTTCGAGCCATAATCAATGAGCACCCCGATGTAAAAGCGGCAAAGGAAGCTGCTGAAAATATGGAACGAGCCCGCCATGCTTATGAACAGGCGGCGCAGGAAGAGTCACTCAAGGACGAGCTTAGAGAGATCGGAAAGCTCGACCCTAATATCAGAACCGCGCAGGATCTGATAAACCACGCAAAATACCCCGAGATAAAGAAACTTGTAAGAGAAAACAAGCACTCACTCGCTGAGGCATTTGAGATCGCAACCGGAGAGGATCGCAGAAACATGCAGACCGAAAGAGCTGCACAGGCATCCGCAAGGGCAGCGGCAGGGAAGAACCATCTTGTTTCTTCAAATAGTGCCGGTTCTCCGGCGCAGGCCGTGACCGTGCCTCCCGCAGTTATGGCAGGGTACAAGGCGCAGAATCCTAAGATCACACCCGCCGAAGCAGCGAAAAAGTACGAGCGTTTTCTCAATCTCAAAAGAGTTTGACGAAAGGAAGAAAGAATAATGGCTTTCATACCCCATTCCTATGACGGCGGCTACAAGCCGAGCATAGTGAAGCTCCCGGCTTCGGCTATCACGCCGAAGGTCGGTATGGGACTTGCGTTTTCTTCCGGCAAGCTTGCCGCAAGCGCAAAGCCCGAATACATATGCGCCGAAGAAAGAAGCGCAGCAGTTACCGCCGGCACCCTAATTCAGGTTATGAGGATAAACCCCGCTATCATCTGGGAGAGCGAAGTCGATGCGGAGACCGCATTCGTGCCCGGCACCAAGGCTGATGTCACCTCCGATGGCATGACTATCGACGGTGACGGCACCACAAACAAAAGCTTTTTCATCGAGGAGATCGACGGCACTGCCGCAGGCAGCAAAGTCCGCGGTCGCTTCGTCTGAAGGGAGGAAACATGAATGCCTGAATTTATCATGACCGAAGGATCCGGCAGATTTAAGACCATGTATGGTGACTATCAGGCCCCCATCGTCAGCTGCATAGAAGATGTATGCGAGGCGTGGGAGCAGAAGTCGGTAGCACCGCTCATCTTCAGGGAGCAGAAGTCCACCCATTTTGCCGAGGGCTACACCGGCACCACTGCCATGGATGAGTGGCTCCCCGTTGGCGAAAACGGGGCTCACCCGAACAACGGCTTTACCGAGGGCTATCCCAAGACCCTGTACAACGAGGTATTCAAGTCACAGTTTTCTATCAGCCGCGAACTCGTGGACGATAATCAGATAGGCACTATGATGAACCGTGCGAAGAAGTTCACCAACGCCTATTATCGCACCCGTGAGGCGTTTTTCGCGCGTCTGCTTGGAGAGGCGACTAAGGGAAGCTCCACTATCAGCATTAACGGGCGCGACTTCGACTGCACCGCAGCCGATGGTCTGGCACTGTTCCACAAAGAGCACAAGGGTAAGGTTTCCGGAAAGAAGCAGACAAACAAATATGCAGATGCATTCAGCGCAGCCGCGCTGTTCAAGATGATGACTGCATATCAGAACCTGCAGGGCGAAAACGGTGAGGTGCTCGGTCTGTGCCCGGATACCCTTGTTATCCCCAACGATGCCACGATGAAGGAAGCGGCCTATGCTGCCGTCAACAGCTATTCCAAGCCCGGCGGCAACAACAACGATGCGAACCCGCTGCTGGGTAACTTCAATATCATCGTATGGCCGTATCTCAACCAGTTCATAACCGGCAGCCCGTGGGTGCTTATGGACTCAAAGTACAACGAGGATGCTGACGGCGCCATTTACCAGAATCGCGTGGACATGGAGGTCAGATCCGTTCTCGGCGACAACGACGAGAACATCTGGAAAGGCTATGCCCGCTTCACAGGCGGTTTCGTAGACTGGAGATGCATGATGGTTGGCGGCATCACCGGCGGCAGCACCCTTTAAACAACAGCACAAGAAATACGCAGCCTTCCCACCGGCTGCGTATTTTAAGTATTCGGAGGAGGGCAAATGTCAGAGAAAACAGACGAGAAGCTCAGAATGTGGCAGGAACGCACAGAGCGAGCTGACACCGAGTTTAACGATGAGCGCGCAAAGATGGACGAGCGCGAAAAAATATACAGGGGAAAGACCGGTATAGATGAGATCATAGACGACGATTGCGTGCAGGAAACAACCTGCCCTTGGAATATCGTATATGAGCTTATTGAAGCACAGGTAGATTCAGATATCCCTGCGCCGAAAGTTACCGCCATGCGTAAAGAGGAAGAGAACCTTGCAAGATTGATTGAGGATCTCTGCCGCAACAAGCTCGACGAGCAGCCGGCAGAGCTGGCGAACGACCAGCTTGAGAGAACAGTGCCCAAGCAGGGAGCGGGGCTGCTGCACATAGAGTGGGACGCGGCCTATGAGCAAGGCGACCGGAAGGGCAGGAGTAATATAAGCTTCGTTCACCCGAAAAACCTTTGCCCTCAGCCCGGCGTAACGAGTGATATTGAGGATATGGACTGGTGCGGCATTGATGTCGCAACTACGAAATCCTATATAAAGCGAGTGTTCGGCATTGATGTCACCGATGAAAACGAGGCAAAGCCGGAGCTCCGAGGCCCCGACGGCGCCGATCCGAGCTGTGACCTTGTTACATGGCGCATTCGTTATTTCAGAAATGCCGACGGCGGTATAGGCAAGTTTTCATATGTCAATGACACAGTGATCGAAGACTACGACGACTATCAGGCGAGACAGGGCGAGCAGTGCGCAAAGTGCGGACGGCCAAAGCCGTTATTCGTCACGGAAAATACCAGCAGGCTTGCCATTCCCACCATGGACGGAAGTTATCCCGGCGGCGGCAGCTGGACTTTTGACGGAGAAAATTACATTGCCGATGATGCACAGCCTGTTCCGGAGGAGCCGGCGAAAGCGGGCGTATGCCCGTGGTGCGGAAGCAAGAAATTCGTGCCCGGCAAGCTCGACTATGACGAGGTTTGGGAGCCGATGACGATCTACGATGATTCAGGAGAGCCCATTATTGAGATCGAAGGTGGTCACTATGTCTCAAACGACGATGGCGAAATGGAATATCAGCCGACAAAGATACCGTTTTATAAGCCTAACATTTATCCGTTGATACTTATGCAGAATGTGTATTCGTGGGGCTCGCTTCTGGGCGAAAGCGATGTAGACAAAATCAAAGGTCAGCAGAACGCGGTGAACCGCCTTAATCAGAAAATGCTCGACGGAGTTTTGAAAGGCGGCTCGGTGCTTACGATACCCGATGACCCAAGACTCGATACCTCAAACGGTCAAATGAAAATATTTCGCATAGGCAATGCGGGCGATAAAGACAAATTCGGCGTATACACGCTTGAAGCCAATATAACGCAGACAATTGCGGTTATGCATGAGCTGTATCAGCAGGCAAGGTACACCATAGGCATTACAGACTCGTTTCAGGGCAGGGAGGATACTACGGCCACATCCGGCACTGCTAAGCAGTACTCGGCAGCTCAAGCAGCCGGACGGTTTGCCTCAAAAAGGGTAATGAAGAAATATTTCTGGTCCCGCGCAAATGAAATGCTCTTCAAGTTTGAGCTTGCCTACGGTGACGATCCCCGGCCGATAATCGGGCAGGACAAAAACGGCAGCGCATGCAACAGGCGGTGGAACAAGTGGCTTTTCCTCAAGCAAAATGAAGAGACCGGCGAATATTATTGGAATACCGATTTTTTATTCTCAGTGGACGAATCCGATCACGCAACGAACAGGCAGCAGTTATGGAAAGAGACTCACGACTTCTTCACAAACGGTTCGCTCGGACCGCGCGAGGACACCGGCACGCTGATACTGTTCTGGCGGCTCATGGAACAGCTGCACTATCCGGGAGCGGGAGAGATAAAGCAGCAGCTGATTGAAAATCAGAGCAAGGAAAACCAAATAAAAGCTCAGACCGCGCTTCAGGACCTTGAAGCGCAGCTCGATACGGGAGGTACACCAATGTGAGATACATGACTATTGGCGAAGCAATAGACTATGCAGATCAAATAAAGCAAAATAGTTTCCCTCCGGCGCTGAAAACCATGTGGCTCAATGAGCTCGAATACAGAGTTCAATATGAAATCATGCTTCTTGAAGCCGAAAACATACGGGACTACATATACTCGGACATTATGACCGTATCCGGCGTTAGATACACCGAGCATACTGTGATACTCCCGAAGAAGCTTCGCGCCAGAGCGGGAGGCACTGTAAGCGTGACAGGCACACTCAACGCCGGCGAATACACAGTCGAGAGTGTTAACGGTAAAGAGATCCGAATTGCTGAGGCACTGACGGTTGGCGAGGATGCCGGCAATGTGCAGTTGTCGTTTGACGGAAGCGAGTGCGAGCTTCTTGTGCCGGCGCCGTTTGCGGAAGTCTACTACGACTACCTTCTCATGAAGATCGCAGAGCATTTGGAGGAAAGCACGGAGCAAAACAACAGAGCAACTACTTTCAAAGCGGCGTGGACCCGATATGCAATATGGTTTGCCGAGAACTATGCGCCTGCCGATGGGAGAGCCGCATTCAAGGGCTATTACATCAAGGGCGACAATGGCAATGCGGGCGCAGCGGCTACTGTGTCCATAGGAACGGTTACTACCGGCGAGGCGGGTTCTGAGGCTGCGGTCATAAACTCCGGTACTGAAAACGCTGCTGTGTTTGATTTTGTTATCCCGCAGGGACCGAAAGGCGATGCGGGAGCTGAGAGCGGGATGATCGTCAACTGCACCTACAACTCTGAAGCTCAAAACTATACCGTGGACAAGTCGTTTGACGAGATCGCCGCGGCTATAAAGTCGGGAAAGCTTGTGATGCTGCGGTTTAGCGGGAGGGATTACCTCCTTACGAATACATTCCTCACAGGTGAGCAACAGTCCGTGATATTCAACCGCCTATATTTGGGCAACCGCGGTATAAGCGATGTTAGCTTTGAAGTATACGATTTCACAACTGATACCGGCTCGAATGTTACGAGGAGTGACGATAGCGTAGACCTTATAGAACTCAGCAGTGCTCGGACGGGAGAGTGATGCGAAATGTTTATAGCAACGACACCAACACTTAAATTTACTCTGCCGTTTGAAACAAGCACGATAGCCGCAGGGTACATAACCATAGCGCAAGGGAAAAAGAACATCATAGACAAGGCGCTGAGCGACTGGACTTGCAGCGGAACGGATGTAACCGTTAAGCTCACGCAGCAGGAAACAATGCTGCTGTGCCCCGACGCGAGCGTAGAGGTACAGATGCGAATACGCCTCAATGACGGCACGGCTCTTGCATCGCGCATATTCCAGCTTACAGCGGAGAGGGTGCTCAAGGACGGTGAGATTTAATGCTCACATTCAACGCGCACTTCGAGACCGAGGACGCGTTCTCAACGCAGTTTTCACCGCAGGAGGTATTCAAGACAGAGTTTGACGAGGGAGCGCCTCTTACGGCGGACTTCGATAACCTCATGATAATAAACACCGGCGGCGGGAGCGGCGGTGAGCTACTTCCGGCGACAAGGACGCGGCTCGGCGGCGTTATCGTCGGGGATAACCTCAATGTCACGGCCGATGGCACATTGAGTGTGGACATGGCTGGAGGCATCGAAGAGGACAACACCCGACCGGTCTCATCGGCGCAGGTCTACACGACGATAGGCAACATTAATGCACTTCTTGAAATGATATAGAGGAGGCTCAGATGAGCACAGCAACGGAAATCACGCGGCTACAGACCGCACGAAACACGATAAGGGACAAGCTTATAGACCTCGGGCTTGCATCATCCACGGCGAAAATGGACGCGCTCGCAACGGCGGTGGACGGCATCGAGAACAAAGGCGCTGTGTCTGCATCGGTGCAGGAGGGCGAGACATACACCATCCCCAAGGGCTACCACAACGGCAGCGGTACGGTATCGGGTGTAGCGGGCGGCGGCAACTACAACTTGCAGTCGAAAACCGTCACGCCGACGAAAAGCCAGCAAGCAATAACGGCGGATCAGGGTTTTTACGGTCTGTCCGATGTCACTGTGAAAGCTATTCCGGACGCATACCAGAATGTTTCCGGAGTTACCGCCGCGGCAGGCGATGTTCTCGCAAACAAAATAATCGTCGATGCGACCGGTAAGTCCGTCGCGGGCACTATGCCCAATAACGGCGCAGTGAGCGCGACGCTTGATACCAAAACGACGAGCTACACGGTGCCTGCGGGCTACCACAGCGGCAAGGGCACCGTCGAGATAGTGCCCGAGGATATATCCGTAAATGCTTACGAGGAAGTGACCTACGCGACCGCAAGCGACGGTAAGGTAATACGCAAAGTCACCATACAGCCCATTTCGCCGCAGTACAAGAATGTAACCGATGCGACTGTGCGCGCGGGCGACCTACTTGAAGGCGTGACAGCATACGGCGACGACCCCGAAGGCAGCGGCTACGGATATAAATACACCGGCACGATGCCCAATAACGGGGCTGTATCGGAGACACTGGATATTGCGACTCAGAGCTACACTATCCCAAAAGGCTACCACAACGGCAGCGGCACGGTCAGCATAACGGCTGAAACCAAACTGGTTACACCTAACAAGACGATGCAGGTTATAAAACCCACATCGGGCAAGGTTTTGAGCTCAGTGAGCGTCGGTGGCATTCCCTCTCAGTATCAGGACATATCCGGAGTTACCGCAGGAGCGGGCGATGTCCTCGCGGGCAAGAAGATAATCGGCGCTGACGGCAGCGCTATAACCGGCACCATGGCAAACAACGGCGCAGTCGAGGCAACGATAGACGGACTTACGGTCACAAGCTACACGGTACCGGCGGGCTACCACAACGGCAGCGGTACGGTATCCTTGACCGACGACATAGAGAACGCTCTCGCGGCGATATGAGGTGACACATGAGCGTGAAATCCGAAATTACCCGCCTTACAAATGCCGTGGCGAGTGCATACACGCAAGCGGCAGCCAAGGGCGCGACAATGCCGACGACGCAGAATGCGGCTAACCTCGCCTCGACGATAAACAGCATTCCGGCGGCAACGCTAAACAGTATATATCCTGTCGGCAGCATTTATCTTTCCACCGTTGCAACAAATCCAAAGACGCTGTTTGGTGGCGAGTGGGAGCAGATTAAAGACCGCTTTTTACTTGCGGCAGGAGACAAATATAATGCCGGAAAAACCGGAGGCGAGGACACGCATACTCTGACGGTAAAAGAAATGCCTCAGCATAGTCACGGGCAATATGTTGCTGAAGCTACTGGTGGAAGCACGAGCGTAAACCATGACTACGACGGTTGGTCTTCAACTGGCAAGGTTTCATGGCAAGGGTTTAATACTGGCTATGCAGGCGGAGGAGAAGCACACAACAATATGCCTCCGTATTTGACCGTGTATATGTGGAAACGAACAGCGTAGCGTATTGCGATGTGGGAGATTAAGTAATGACTATCACATTCGACATTTTGCAGCACTTTGATATTGACTTCGGGACGCTGCACGAGATACCGCCGTCGGACATAGGTGTTTACGACGGGGCATACACTGTCGATCCGGATTTTGAACGCCATGTGCTGGGTACAAAGTCAAAGCTCATGCGCGATGATGTCACCGTCAATGCGATAGAGGTACAGCGAGTGTCCAATGCGGCGGGCGGCAGAACAGTCTACATAGGAGGCTTAATAAATGGCTGAAAATCAGTATAACAACAAAGTCGTGCTATCAAGCGGCGAGGTGCTCATAGACCTTTCCGCAGACACCGCCGATGCCGCGCATGTTCTCAGCGGCTCGACATTCCACGACAAGTCCGGCGCGCCGGTAACGGGCACTTGCACTTATGACAGCGACACATCGGAAGATACCGTTGCTGCGTCGGAGATGCTTTTAAACAAAACCTGCCACGCGCGCGGTGTGAAGATAACCGGTACGATGCCGAACAATGGTGCTGTAACGGGCGAGATCAGCACCAAAGACGGCAGCTATACGATACCGCAGGGCTATCATGACGGCTCCGGTAAGGCACAGATAAGCGCGGCAGAGAAGGCAAAGATAATCCCCGCCAACATCAAGGCGGGGGTAACGCTTCTGGGTGAGACCGGCACATACGGCGGCGAAAGCGTAAGCGCACAGCCAAAAAGCGTTAAGCCGTCGTTTGCGCAGCAGGTAATTCAGCCGGATAACGGCTATGACTATTTATCGTCGGTCACGGTCGCGGCTATCCCCGTTGCATATGCAGACAACGCGGCGGGAGGCAAGACCGTGACGATAGGCTAAGGCTATGGCGGTAAATCATGTTGTTATAAACGGTGAGCCTGTAGTTGACCTGAGAAACGACACCGTGTCGGCGGATAAGCTCCTTGAAGGCGCAACCGCGCATGACAAGACCGGCGCACAGATAACCGGCACGGTCGCGCTTGCTACGGTTTACACTGGCTCCGGAGCACCGGCGGCAAGCCTCGGCTCCGACGGCGACATCTACTTAGATATGGGGTGAGACCAGATGCAGACCGTAGCAAAAACACTGCACATAACCGCCAGCAACGCTGACAGCCTGTGTACTGCGCATACATTAAGGCTTAACGAAACTGTTTCAGGTCACGGCAAAAAGGCGTTCAGACTGTACCTGAACGGCTCAAAATCCGGCTATGGCGAATTAAACGCATCGGCAAAGGAACAACTGTTCCCAACTGCTGCCGCAAAGCCGTATATGGCAGATATAACGCTTGCAAATGCGGTAAGGCAGTACGGCTCAACATCGAACAAAAATCAGGGCTGGATCACATTTAACGACGGCGAATACTGCCGAACGAACCTGACAACGGACGACACCGATTACCCCGTTAGCGGCATAACGGATGCACACATCACATCGGCAACCCGCGCATCGACGATACAGGTGCATTTTCAGTCATCCAGCACAACGATAGTTAATGCCGGTGACGCAATATTCACGCTGTATTTCAACGAATACACCTGTTCGGCAAATGCAGTTGGCAACGGCATCGAGACAGCAACAGTGAGCAACACATCGCCGTATGACGGCGAGAGTATTACATTTACGGCGGCGATAAAGACCGGCGCGGCATGGTACGGGTGGTATTCGGATGCAGCGTGCACGCAGCTCGTGAGCACGGAGCAGACCTACGCCGCAGCCGCCGCAGACCTTACGCTCTACGCCAAAGCGACTATCGACGGCACCGGAATGTATGTCAAGGTCGGCGGGGCTTACGCGCAGGCTCAGACGGCTTATAAAAAAGTGAGCGGCGCATGGGTAAAAGCAGACACCGCCGCACTGAAAACCGAGCTGCAATCGGGAAACTACACAGTAAGGAGCACATGACATGGACGACGATGAAAAAAACTATTCAGGACTTTTGGAGGAGGATTAACATGAAAAAAGCAATGTTATCACAGCCCATGCACAGAAAAACCGATGAAGAGATTATCTCAACAAGAGAGCGTGCGATCAAGGCGCTTACAGAACGCGGTTTTGAAATCGTCAATACGCTATTCACCGACGAGTGGTACAGCGAGGAGCAGAGCACCGAGCGTGGTGTTGTAAACCGCCCGCTCATGTTCTTTGCAAAGTCCGTTGAGAATATGAGCCACTGCCACGCTGCGTACTTCTGCAAGGGGTGGGAAAATGCCAGAGGCTGCAAGCTTGAGCACGCAGTAGCCGAGGCTTACGGGCTTGAGATCATTTACGAGGAGGATTAAGCCAATGGCATTTACAAATTCGCAGCTTGTCTCGTTCACGCGAATAAGCCCCTACAGGTCAAGCCGCGAGGGGCACGCGATAGACACCATCACGATACACTGCGCGGCGGCTCAGTCAGAGGTGGAAACGCTGGGCAAGTTGTTTCAGACCAAGCCAGCAAGTGCAAACTATGGCATAGGTCCCGACGGCAGAGTCGGGCTTTATGTCGAGGAGAAAGAGTGTAGCTGGGCAACCTCTAACGGCGCCAACGACCGCCGCGCGGTGACTATTGAGGTGGCGTGCAACAACAAGCATCCGTACAAGGTAAACGACGCGGCATACAAGGCGCTGCTCGATCTTGTGACGGATATATGTCGTAGGAACGACATAAAAAAGCTCGTGTGGAGCACAAGCAAGGCAGACCGCGTGAACCATCGCAACGGCTGCAACATGACCGTGCACCGCGACTACGAAAACAAAGCCTGCCCTGGAAAGTGGCTTTATGACAGACATGGCGCAATTGCAGCAGAAGTAAACAAAAGACTTATGGAGGACGAAGACATGGTAAGGTACAAGACAATCGATGAGATGCCCGCGTGGGCACAGGCGGAAGCGCAGGAGCTCGTTGACCTCGGCTTTAACGGCAGAGGCGGCGACGCGGGACTTGATGTGACCGAGGATATGCTCAGAACGATGATAATCAATCTGCGCATGTGCAAGGCGCTCATAGCCGCGCTGCCCGACAATAGCATCGACAAGGATGCGCTTTTCGCGGAATTTAAGAAAAATCTCAGGCTGACCGTCAGCGTTGAGTAGGAGGGCAGAGAAAATGAATGCACCCGATAAAATCACGGAAATCAAGGGAGCAGCGACTGCGGTCGCGGCAATAATAACAGGTCTTATAGGTTGGGCAGGATGGGGCGTTATCCTTTTTCTCGTTCTCATCGTTATCGACTGGACCACCGGCTCATGTGCTGCAAAGCGCGCCGGAGATTGGAACAGCGCACGGTCCCGCGAGGGACGGTGGCACAAGGTGGGCGAGATCGTAGCTGTAGTGGCTGCATTTATGTGTGACTTGGCTCTGAAGATCGGTATGCAGGGACTTGGCATAGAACTGCCGATAGACTACGATACTCTGCTCGGTCCGTTGGTAACAATGTGGTACATATTCACGGAGATAGGATCTATAGCCGAAAATGCGCAGGCGCTGGGCGCTCCTGTCCCGAGCTGGCTTACGAGTGGAATTAAAAAGCTGAAAGACACTACAGACGATATCGGCAACAACAAATGAATGACCAAAGGGCAGCCCTACACAGGGCTGCCCACAGGAGGAATAAGAATGTTCGTAAACAATGCTCCGTACAGTCACAATTACGGAAGGACGACACAAAACGGCTTCGGCGGTATCAGCGCTTCACCCAGCGCAGGTAACGGCGAAGTTTTGTCGCTTTTGGATATGACTTCGGACGAATATCCCTTGCTTGCTACGCGACCTAAAAGGTGGCGTGCAGGGACATATACCGGCAATGTTATAGCCGCAGCCGAGGTCAACGGCCGCATGGCATATGTAAAAGAGAACCCGACCGGATCCGGCAGCAGGTTAAGCTTTGTATACGGCAGCAGAGAAATAGGATTTGACAGCCACTACGATCCCACCAGAGGAAAGATAGTTGCTTGCGGGGACTATGTACTGCTGTTCCCGTTTAAGATGTATTTCGACACCCGCGCACAAAGTGCCACACAAATGACCGCGGCAGAATATGCAGCGGCGAAAAAAGAAGATGGAGGGTTTGCCCAGACAGCCACGATAGGCGGCGTTTCTCACACATTCAAAGAGGGTGAGCTCTTTTATGTAACCGGTCAGCTTGACGGAAGTCTGGGACATGTTGAAGGGCTATACAAGTACAGCTACGGTTATGCGGATTTTATCGGATACGAGTTTGAAGAGATGGACAAAGAGCTGATACTTGGAGCCAAATTCACTCAGAACAGCATCGAATTAACTTATAGGAGCACATTGGAAATAAACCTGTATCCCAACCAATTCAGAGCGGGCGATGCCGTCAAGATTAGGGGATGCACCGGCGAAGCAGAAGCGAATAACAAAACTGTTATAATCCGAGAGGTAAGAGGAAATACCCTTAAATTCTATGATGACACCTTCACTCTGCCGGACGGCAAGACTGAATGGGAAGCTTTCAATATAGGAATAAAGCGGGATATTCCGGATGTGGACATAGTTTTCTCACACAAAAACAGACTGTGGGCAGCAAAGGGCAGAAGCATATACTGCACAAATCAGGGCGACCCGCTTGTATGGGCGGACTACGACAGTCTCGCCGGCGGCAGCTGGTGGGCTGACACCGGCAACAGTGAGGTATACGGCATAACAGGAGGAATATCCTACGGCGGCTATCCGCGATTTTTCTCGGAGGAGCACATATACACCGTTTACGGCGATACTCCGGCAGATTTCAGCATATACGACCTTCGGGCAAAGGGCACACCGTGGGGCGAGAGCGAGAGTTTCGCCGTTGTTGACGGTATGCTTATTTATCTAAGCGACGCAGGCTTTATGGCGTACACAGGCGGCTACCCTCAGAAAATAGACACCGCCTTAAAAAAGAGCCGATATGAAGAAGCTCTCGCGGTATCGGATGGGCGAAAATACTATGTTCAATGCCATGAATACGAAAAAAATGACCTCGAATACATTTCGAGACACTTATTCGTATATGATGCGCAGACCGGATTATGGCACGAAGAAACCACGGATGGAACTATAGAGGGGCTCTGCTATGTGGACAGCAATTTATATCTCTTTTCTGCCGGTGAGAAATGGACATTAGGCACCGCCTACAGGAAGCCTACGGACGGCGATGGACAGTGGCATCCGGAAAGCGATCTCATAGGCAGGGTCGAATTTAACGACTACACCCTTGACAGTGTTTCAAAAAAGCAGGTCAAGGAAATTATCATTCGGCACGAGGTGGAAGGCTGCCTGACGGCTAAGGTGCTAATAGACGGGGTTCCGGATCCGAGCTTCACTAAAACAATTCCAGCAGGGAATAAAGGCGTAACTCGCATAACGGGTATACCTAAAAGGTGTGACCGCTGGAGGCTGAGGTTGGAAGGCAAAGCGCCGTGGAGAGTGTTTTCAATCGCATATGAATATTACGAGGGGAGCACAAAATGAATATTAACGAAGTAAAGCTCCCTGAGCTTACTGGCAGTATAGAGCTTGACATTGTATCCCTGCACACATATTGCGTGCAGATGCAGCGCATTCTGAGCTTCATGCTCTCGAACCTGAACAGCAAAAACTTCAATGTAAACCTTTTGCCGGAGCTTTTTAAGAACAGCTCTTTAAAGCTCGACGGTGCCGAGATCCGTTGCTTCAAAAATGGATTATGGATCGGGACCGCACGCAAGAAAGACACATACTTTACCCCCGCCAAGGGCGATTACGGGATATTTGTTAAATTCAACGCCGCACCGCAGAGCGTGGTTGACGGCAATATTCAGGAGGATACGCAATGAGTACGAAGAGTAACATAGATGATCTTATAAATGATCTCAACATAAAGGGAAGTACATACGACATACCTAAGAGCGACTCTGACTCGAGAAAGCTGCTTGATGATCTCTACGGCGATATTAATTCCGGATTTGAGTATAAAGCCGAAGAAGATCCCGTGTATGCCGCAGAAAAAAAGGCATACGAACGGGAGGCGGATAGAACGATGCGAGATACTCTCGCCCAGTCCAACTCCAGAACAAACGGTTTCACAAATTCGGCTGCTATTACTGCTGCGAGTCAGGCTCGGGACTACACCATGGCAAAATTTAATGATCGCGCTGCCGAACTCGAGGACAGGGCATACACCAAGCGCCAAAATCAGATAAGCGCAAAAATGCAGCTTCTCTCAGCACTCGAAAGCATGGAGGCTCGTGAGCGGGCAAACTATCTTGATGAGCTTGACAGGATAGAAGCTAAACAGAGCTCGCAGCAGGATGAGGCAAGGCAGATGGTTTCGGACATGATAAGCATGGGGCAGATACCGAGTCAGGAGCTTTTAGATGCTACAGGGCTCAACAAGGAATATCTCGACGCCCAAATGAGCAATATGTGCAGCAATATGGACACTGCATCGATGCAGCGATATTTAAACTCCAAAGGTTACAATCTCTCGGTTGACGGCTCATGGGGACCGAAAACCGAGGCTGCGTTCCAGGCAGAATTCGGACGCGCGAGCGGAAGGCAAAGCTTTTCAGGGTACAGTGGGGGAGGTGGAGGGAATATGGGCAGAAGTATTGCAGTGAGTGATTCCAGCCAAACGGTTGAGCCGACCAGTGGCTTCAACGGGAGCTCCTATGACGATGCTCAGGCTTATATGAAACAGCATGGAGTTGATGCTTACACGCGTGAAGGGATGGCATCGGAAAAGGACTGGAACTTTGCCAAACACAACAAGGTTCAAACCCCGGAAGCCCGCGGCGCATTTGTGCTTAACAATGCTACTTACGCAGACTATGTGCGTGAGTATGTAGCATACGCGACCTCAAGAGAAAAAGGACAGTTGGGAGGATAATAACGGATGGCAGCAATGAAACAGTTACCGGGCTCGCCGTTCAGCCAGATAAAGCCGCTGACGGCATCTAAAGAATTCAGCAGCTATGAGGACTACAGCAATTACAAACGGATGAACCGTTCGGTGCAGGATTGGTACGAGGTCGGCGCAAACCTTGTAAGTCAACAGTCAGGCTTTTTCAATAGCGGTTTCAAAAGCTCGGATGACTTTATAAAGCATGGCACACGGTATAACAGTCAGGTAAAACACTTTTTTGATATGGCAGATAAATACCGCAGCGATTTTAAGGATAACAGCGAAGCGCTTGATGGCATCAATTCTTTAACTTCGGTCATGACCGAAGTGCAAAACGCCAGCAAGGGGTATGCGGACTTTATGAAACAGTTCAAAAGCCGCGACGATTACAATACCCAGGCACTGTACCCCAGCAAATACAGCGGAAGCAGCTCTGCGGATATTGAAAAGCGCATTACCGAGTTGTCCGGAGGCAAAGGAAATGAGGCTGAGCTTAATTGGCTCAAGCAGAACAAATACGCATACTACACTGCCGATGAGCTCAAGCAGCGCGAAAAAGAGCTTCAGGAGGAAATTAAGCAGTCCAAAAACCGCTTTGAGCCGCACGACACGCAGAAGCCGGCGGGCAAGGCTGCCGGTATGAAAGCATACACGGACGAAAATGATGCACTCGAAACGGAGCTCGCAATAGTACAAAACGCCTATCGGGATGCTGCATACCGAGAGCAGGCAGAAAAGTGGGATGAAGATCACCGCAGGCGGTTCTACAATCACTATGGTGCGTGGGCAAACAAGGTCTCGCGCGAGACTCAGAGTACCCGCGTTAACATGGGCGATGCCGTTTCCGGAGAGCTTGATGCAGCGCGCAAGGGCGTTGCCGAGATGGAAGATTACCTCAGGAAGCAGGGATACTCACAGGATGAGATAAACTCCTTTCGAGCATATGCCCGGCAACAGGACAATTCAAGCAAGATGTACGAAAATGCAAGGTACTGGCAGGATGTAGCCGATGAGGGCTTCTGGGGTAAGGTGGCCGCTTCCGTCGCCTCAATCCCCGCAAACCTCATATCAGGTATGGCTTATGCTGACGCCCTCCTACAGAGGATCACAAATCCGACAGATGCATTCACCGGAGCGACGCGCGCTGTGGATTATAACGCCTCGCCGGTCGCATATGCCTCAGAAAACATGCGCTCGGCAGTAAGCAAAGACATGAGTGCCGCTGGGCAGTTTTTCTACAGCACCGGTATGAGCATTGCGGATTTTATTGCCGCAGGCGGAATAATGAAAGCAACAGGGGCAGTAGGCAAGAATGTCAAGGCGCTCGGAAAATTCGGCACAAGAGTCGGAAACAGCGCTGAGGTAATGCTCGCCGGATCAGCAGCAAACGCCGGAATGAGAGCTGCCAAAGAGCGCGGCGCCACAGACGCGGAAGCATTGGGTTTCGGCTTTTTGAACGGGCTTGCAGAAATGGCAGGCGAGCATATATCTATAGAACATCTCGGGACGATAGAGCGGGCAATGGGAAATGCCGCAGGCAGGCGGTCAGCAGCAAACATTTTCAAAAGCATCGGCTTACAGGCAGCCGTAGAGGGTTCTGAAGAGGGCGTTACCACAATAGCAAATACTCTGGCGGATCTTGTCATCATGGGCGACCGTTCAGAATATAACTTGAATGTAGAAAAATATCTTGCTGCCGGCGAGACTGACGAAGATGCCCGACGGCATGCATTTCTCGACTGGCTGGGAGGACTCGCGCTTGATGTTGCAGGCGGCGCTATATCTGGCGGTGTGACCTCCGGTGTAACTGTAGGCATATCCGCTGCAAAGCAGAAGGCATCGGGTGCGCCCAATGTCGAGGATAAGTCTGCACATTATCTGCTGACCATTGACAAGGCACTAAGCTACCCTGAGGGCAGCAGGACCCGCAAACTCGCCGACAGCCTTTTTGAGCGACTCGATAAGGCAGACTCGTTTGATGATGCCAACATAAAGGGTAAAGAAATCAGCAAGCTCAGCCGACTCATGAAAAAGGAGCAGAGCTTACTGAATGAAATGGAAGAGACCACGACAGAAGACACCGAAGCAGAAAGTCTTATACTTGAAGCGCTTGATCAGCCGGAAGAAAGCGCCGCATATATTCTCGCAAACAGACTCCGAGAAAAACAGCTTGAGGGCGAAAGCATCACCGACACGGAAAAAGACGCGCTTGAAAAGGCAATGACTTCACCACTGCCGGCAGCTACGACCGAGGAGAGCGCCAGAGCTCTTGAGCTTAAAAACCAGTATACACAAGCGATGCTGGATGGGACACTAACCGAAAAAGCTATCTACGATGCCATAGACGAAGCCAATGCCGGTGAAAAAAGCGCAGAGGCAATCATAGAAGCCGAGATAGCACAGCAGGCTGAGCGTGTGCTGAAAACCGAGTTTTTGGACGAACTCCGAGCGGGAGAACTGCCTGATGAAAGCATTAAGGCAGCTGCAAACTATGTTGCCAAAGGCGGCACTACGGAAGCTGCAATAGACACAATAAACAAGATACTGAAAGGGAGCACCAACAATGAAAAGGGAAAACAGAGTTCTGACGAAGGCGTGGGACGGCAGCCCGATATGGGTACCGGAGAGCAGGCTGGACGCATACACGAAGGCACAGGAAGAACTGAAGAAAACAAACGGACAGAGCGAAGCAGCGAAAGTGCTCAGCGAAAAGATATTCCGAAGGCTCACAGAGTCTCGAGCAAAGAGCTCGGACTGAAAAACGGCACTGACGCAAAGAGCCTTGATGTAATAGCCGAGGACAAGCTGCATCCGGCAACACAGCGGATAATCAAGGCATTTTCCAAAGCAGCCACAAGCTTTACCGCCGTCAAGGGCAGATTTGAGACTAAAAACGGAACAATACAGGGCGTCACAACTGCCGATGGCAAGGTAATATTCCGCACCGACACCGCTTACGGGCAGGAGGGAATGGCTCTTCACGAATGCGGACACCTCTACATGAGGGACGACAGCTCTTTAAAGAATGCACTCCACGACGCGTGCCTTGAGGCGCTGACAAAGGAAGAGCTTAACGAGCTGGCTATTAAATACGGTGCGCTGTGGCAGGGACTCATGAGCGAAAACATGACAGAGGATGAGTTCTTCGATGTTATGTTCGAGGAGATCTACTGTGATGCGCTCGCCGGCATAGACCGCATAAGGGCAAGCGGTGCAGCCAGACTCACGGAAGCCGTCAGGAATGTTTTTGCGGAGGAGACCGGCATAGATATTGATGCGCTCCTTAACGATTCCGAAACCGCCAAGACTGATGTGAAAGCAGCGTCGAGCAAAGCTCCTAAAGAGGTTACCAGGAATAATGGACCGCCGAAATATTCTTACGGCGGTGAAAATGCTAAAACAGCAGACCTTGAGCAGCTCGAAAGAGCTAAACAAATGCAGACGCAAGGCGCTGACATGGGAAGCATCCGCAAGGCTACCGGCTGGTTCAAAGGGCGAGACGGAAAGTGGCGGTTTGAAATCGACGATTCCAGAATGGAATACAACAGGAGAGGAGACAATCACTTTAATGAAAGGTATCCGGGGTACAAGAGATACAGAGAACTTCTTAAAAAAGTAAACAGTGAAGCACTCGGATTAACGACGAGTGGATTGACGCCGGAAGAGATAGAAGAATTTAGAAAGCTGAAAAATATCTGGGGGGCGGCTGTACAAAACGGCGAAATGGAAGGATGGCGGCTGGAGGATTATCTGCATCACGACAAGCTGTTTGAAGCATATCCGAAGTTGAGAGGCGTTGAACTGCGCTTTGAAAAGCTGGATGCAGGAACACGCGGCTCGTATTCCGCAAGCGAAAATACTATTCGACTGGATAACAGCCTTAGAGATGCCCCTGAGGATGTGATCATCCACGAAATTCAGCACGCTATTCAAAATGCCGAAGGATTTACTCCAGGCAGTAGCCCTGAATACTGGGCACGGAGGGAGTATGAAAGCGGCGACTTTGTTTCCGAACGGCTCCAGCAGGAATACAGCAAAATACTCAACGGCTTGGAGAAGAGCGAGCAAAACAAGGTTATACGCTACAACGAGTTGGAGCGAGAATTGGAGCGGCTGTTTTTGGCTGATGAAAACAGCGAGGACGGCATACGCTATTCGAAGCTCGAAAAAGAGCAAGACGCGCTCTACGAGGAGCTTTATCCAAACAAATGGTTTCGTGATCTTCTCGATCTCGACCGCAGAATGACGGATACACAGGGAGAATACCAAAGAATGTACCGCAACACGGCTGGCGAGATCGAGGCACGAGACGCAGCAATCCGCCGAACACTGACACCCGAAGAGCGGAAGAACCAATCTCCCGATCTCGGAGACGAGAACACCGTGTTTGCGGATAGCGGGATGAGCTATAGCGAAGAAACTGTAATTGATTTATCTGATGATAGCAAACTTGCAAGATTGATAGCTGCTTCGGGTAATTCAAAATACAACACAATAAGAAATTATGTTTTTGAACTTCTCGGCGGAAGAAAATTTACCTTGTCAGATGGGCGAGCGGTTATCGTTGATAAAACTGATGCAAAAGAACTTGCCCACAAAGCCAATGATAGAAAAACCGCTGAAATAGCCAGTATAGAGAGAATAGTTCAGGAAGCACAGTATTTTGCTGACGATTCAGAGGTAACGCATAATAAATTTGATTATTTTGCATACTACTTTGCGCCGGTGCGATACAAAGGGAAAATGTATAATGTCATAGTTAACATTGGACGAGCTAAAAATGATGGCGTTTTCCATTTATATGACCTGACGAATGACATAAAAAACAAGAGAATCGCCGGCCGCCTGAGCGGTCTGTCCGGCCCCGTAGGTAACCGGATCACAAACGATTCTCATGAGTCTACTATACGCAGTTCTTCCGAAAATGTCAATAGGTACTCTGTTGACGACGATCTTCCAATTAACCTTCAGCTTGTGCTGAACGGAGACTTTGACGCAAAGAGCAATGAGGTGCACATCGGCACGACCTCAAATTTCCTGACCAAAGAGATAGGCGCCGAAGCCTTGGACCTGTACATGCCGGCAGAAAAAGCATACAGAGCCATGGTCACGGAGGAAAGAGCCGTGTTTGAAGGAAAACCGACCGGATCGGGGATAAATTATCACGGTCTCGGTCTTGAAGGTCTCGTTGACATTCTCAACGCCTCGGAAAAACCTATCGCCGCCTTTGCGGACACTCCGAGCAAAGGCAACAAAAGAGAAAACCGCATAGTGCTTGTCACAGATGTAAAAGCACAGGGCGGTCTCGGCATTGTTATTGAGGAGCTGGATACGAAGGCTCTAACCAATGATAAAATGGTGAAAGCTAATAAGGCAATCACAGTGTATCCCAAAGGCAATGTCCAGTCTGCGATACAGGAAGCAATAGCGGACAACCGGATTCTATATCTGGATGAAAAAAGAAGCCAGACACATCTTGCGGGAATGAAGGGTGCCAATTACCCAACAGCCGCAAGGAAAGCTGACTTCGCTAATAATATACGCAGGTTCTGGGAAAATGTCAAGTGGAAAAAATCAGGCAAGGCGGGATACACTGCCGAAAGCACGACGGAGGAACTGCCGGAATGGAAAAAGAAGCTCATGGAGTTCTCCGAAGAAAGATTCTCTTCCGATGACGAGGGACTGCGGATCCGCGCGGGTAAAATGTCGCAGAACAACCTCAAGGAGCGCATTGCGAGAGTTGAGGGCATGATCCACGGCTATGAGATGAGCGATAGCCTCACCGGGCGGGCGAAAGAAGAGCTTGAGACACTCAAAAGAAACCGCGACATTTTAAACGGTGCGCTCGAAGAGAAAAAGGCAAAGGCGCGTGAAGCGAGAGCCAGCGAGCGCGAAGCCGGCAGGGAAGCCGCCGCGAATATGCAGGCGTCGCCCTCAGCCATTACCAAAAGCGCAAACAAACTTGCGGACAATCTTCTGGACAGCTTCAATGTAATTGAGAAGCGCGGCGAGGTCAGGGGATTTATAAGCGCCACGCTGAAAGCATGGCAGGAGAGAGGGCATTTCACAAAGCAGGATGTTGAACGGCTTGAGGACAAGCTGCTTACCTACGGCTCGGAAACCGTCGAGGCTGACGACACCGCAAGTGAATTCAGGCACTATGTGCAGGCAAGCCACATCTATGTTCCACCCAGAGTCGTGGCAGAGTTCGGCGACGACTGGAAGAGCATACGAAACAGGGCATTCGGAGCGGGCATCTATTTATCCACTAAGGTTGAAGGCTTTGGCGGGATAGATACTCACTATATGGAATTTGCTGACGAGTTCGGCAAGGGGCTCTTCCGAGAGGACACCGACGAAAGGGCAATGCTCGAGCAGATAGTGAACATGGCAGAGGACGGAAAAGCCGAAAACATGAACCTCTACAGCTATGCAAAGCACCTGAACGACACGGAAAGAACCGGAGACAGTTTCCTCGACAGCATGCATAACAAGCTCATGGAAGAACTTAAAGCATTCTCGCAGTCGGCGAAGATAGAAATGCAGGTGAAAGCAGACAGCGCATATCAGATGGCAAAGGACCGCGCCCACCGCGAAAGAGTATTACAGCATACCCAGCAGAGAAGAGCCGAGGTAGAATTTCAAAAGAAAGCGCTCAAGCAGCTTCAACTGCTCAAGCGCAATGCACGAAAGGCTCCTGCCGAGCTCAAGGCAGAAATGGATGAGCTCCTGAAGGATATTAATATCATAACTGTCTCGACCGCAAACGCAATGAACTACAGCAACAAATATGAGGCGACATGGGGAAACCTTGTGAACATGTACCTCTGGGCAAAAAAGAACGACCCTAACTTCCTGCCCACTAAAGAGCTTGAAAACATCGTAATGCGCACAGCAGGAATAAGCCTCGACAGTATGACACCCGAGCAAGTCCAGAGCCTTTATACCGCCGCCGTTGCTCTAAACACAGCCTTTTATAACCGCAACAACTACATAGGTGACGAGCTGCACCGGAGTTATTCAGAAATTTCCGAGTCGGTAGAGGCAGAAATGAAGTCCGCGGCAAAACCGAAAAACCGTTATGGAAGAGCGCGCAAATATGTAAGAGACACTTACAATCCCATGCAATACCTCGAAAGCCTTACAGGTTGGAACCCTGACAGCGTTTTCTACAAAACACTTGCAAAGGGACTTGAAACCGGCGAGAGAAGAATGCGCCGCTATCAGGAAGAAGCTAACCAGATGCTCGACAAATTTCTTAAAGAAAACAGGGAATGGATGAAGAAAGCAGACGGGCAGGGGAAGGACGGCA
>OBLI01000502.1_pt1 | contig 41549 bp, 46 predicted proteins | sample 1519701 | NCBI WGS metagenome assembly OBLI01 (sample SAMEA3663005, study PRJEB22513) | pig gut metagenome | biome: pig gut; feature: pig-associated habitat; material: faeces | place: France | collected 2012
GCGGAGGAAGCGCCACAGGCTGCCAGAGACAGCACCATCAGCGCAGCCAGAAGAGCCGCAAGCATCTTTTTCATACAAAATCTCTCCTTTTTCTGTTTCCGGATACGCACACTTGTACGCACACGAAATACTGATGGCACACAATATATCACTTTTTGTCATGTGTGTCAATTCGTTTTTATGAATCTATTATAAGCATTTAAAAATTAAATGCTGCGCCTGCAAGGGGGCGAAGCCCCGGCTCTGTTTCTTGATATATCTCTATTTCTTTTTCTTATTCTGTATCAAGGTGTATACAGGCTGTATCGAGGTGTATGCAAGCTGCACCCTCCTGCATTCGATGACTGCGGCTCTGTATCAATGCAAAATGATGAATGCAAAATGCAAAATGAAGGTATTTCCTTCGGAAATGATTATAATCTGTCCGCAAAGCGGACACCACAATTCTGCATTTGGCATTTAAGCATTCTGCATTTCAATTCTGCTTTCCCTGATTTTCGTAAAAAGCCGGAAAAATGAAAAAAAGGTATTGACAACGCTGTATGAATGTGCTAATGTACTAATGCACTAATACAGTAGCACAGAGGAGGTGCCTATGAACTGGAAATTTTCAGGGGATCGCCCGGTGTACCAGCAAATCATGGAGAACATCCGGGGCGCGGTCCTGCGGGGCGAACTGCCGCCGGGAGGAAAGATCCCATCGGTTCGGGATCTGGCTGCCGAGGCACAGGTCAACCCCAACACCATGCAGCGGGCCATGACGGAGCTGGAACGGGAAGGCCTGCTGATCAGCGGCGGCACCAGCGGCCGCACCGTCACGGAAAATCCGGAGGTTTTGGAAAAAATGCGGGAAACAATTCTGGAGGAACTGGCGCGGGAATGCGCCGAAAAATTCATGGTATTCGGAATTACCCCATCTCAGGCAGCGCGGCTGCTGCTTGACCTGGACAAAGAGAAGGAGGAATCGTAAATGGAAGCTGTGTTGAAAGCCACGGGCCTGACCAAGCGCTACCACGGCAATCCCGCGCTGGACAGCCTGAACCTGGAGTTGCCGGCGGGCAAAATCATCGGCCTGCTTGGCCCCAACGGCAGCGGCAAAACCACCTTTATCAAAATCGCGGCGGGCCTGCTGACCCCTACCGCCGGGGAAATTACCATCTGCGGCGAGAAAATCGGGGCAAACAGCAAGGAGCTGGTATCCTATCTGCCAGACAGAACCTGCTTCAGTAAGCAGCGGAAGGTCACGGAGCTACTGGACTTCTTCGGGGACTTTTATGAGGATTTTGACAGAAACCGGGCAGAGCACATGCTCTCCGCTCTGGGCATTGACCCGCAAGCCAGATTCCGCACCCTGTCCAAGGGTACGCAGGAAAAGGTGCAGCTGGTGCTGACCATGTCCCGCCGGGCGCGGCTGTATCTGCTGGACGAGCCTATCGGCGGCGTAGACCCCGCGGCAAGAGACTACATCTTAAATACCATTATCAACAATTACGACCCCAGCGCCACGGTGCTGATCTCCACCCACCTGATCTCCGATGTGGAGCGGGTGCTGGATGAATTCCTGTTCCTGTATCAGGGCAGGGTGATTCAGAAGGGCGAGGCCGATGCCGTCCGGGAAGAGACGGGCAAATCGCTGGATGAACTGTTCCGGGAGGTGTTCAAATGTTTACCAAACTGTTAAAGCATGAGTGGCGGGCTACCCGGGGAATGCTGGGAACCCTGTGCCTTGTGTGTCTGGGCGCCAGCCTGCTGGGCGGCGGCACCATGCGCTACCTGATGATTGCCAGCTCCCAGGATGCCCAGCAAAATGTGATTGTTGTATTGAACGTGCTTGCCATGGCGGCGGCGATGATCGCCGTGGCGGTGGTAGGCGTGGCGGCGCTGTTCCTGTATATCGGCAGGTTCTATAAAAGTCGTTTTACCGATGAGGGCTATCTGACCTTCACCTTACCCGTGAGTACCCACCAGAATTTGCTGGCCAGCATGGCAAATACCGCCATCGGCATGGTCATCACCTTCTTTGCCATCTGCGCCGCGTTGGGTGTGTGGCTGATGATCGGCCTGCCTGGCATGGGTGAGTTTCTGGGCGAGGTCTGGGAGAAGTTCCCCGAGCTGTGGGCGGGTCTTAAGCACGCCTGGTCCACGATTCCCTGGAAATACGTCTGGATGTTCCTATTGAATATCGTCACAGGCTCTGTCTGTGAGCTGGTGGTGCTGATGCTGTCCGTGACCATCGGCTCCATCCTTGCCAAAAAGCACAAAATTCTGGCGGCTGTGGGCGTGTATTACGGCATCCATGTGGCGCTGAGCATGGTGACCAGCTTCACCATGGCCATGGGCGTCTTCTCCGGCGCCGACGAGAAAGTGTGGATGCTGCGCTACTTCAGTGGCATGGCGTTGTTGATGGCTGCGGTTTCCGTTGCCGGCTACTTCCTCATGTACGCTCTGGTGGACAGAAAGCTGAATCTGAACTGACCGGCACATAGCTCCCCTTTCAGGGGGGCCACAATCCGCTCCGCCTTCTCTGGCGGGGCGGTTTTTCTTTGGAAAAATGCCCACGATTGTCGGAAAAGTGTGTCGCTTTTTCGGGTAGTTTTTCATATTGTATTATGAAGGAAGAAATGGTACTATTTAATGTACACAATTGTCTTTAGAATGCGGACGAACACGCTGTAAAGACGTTAGGAGAGAGACTATGAAGTATATCGTAGTATTGGGCGACGGAATGTCGGATGAACCCATCGAGGCTCTCGGCGGGAAGACCCCGCTGGAATATGCCAAAACTCCCGCGATGGATGTTTTGGCCTGCGGCGGGCAGATGGGCATGGTGCAGAACGTGCCGGAGGGAATGCACCCGGGCAGCGAGGTGGCAAACCTGTCCGTCATGGGCTATGACCCGAAGACGGACTTCACCGGACGATCTCCCCTGGAAGCGCTGAGCGTGGGCGTGAAGATGGAGCCGGACGACATTATTTTCCGCTGCAACGTGGTGACTCTGACGGAAAAGGAACCTTACCCGGAAAAGACCATCCTTGACCACAGCTCCGGCGAGATTTCCACGGAGGAAGCCGACAAGCTGATGGACGCCATCCGGGAACAGTTTAATAATGAGGAATTTCAGTTCTACACCGGCACCAGCTACCGCCACATTATGGTATGGAAGCACGGCCGTCTTGCAAAGCTTGAGCCGCCCCACGACCACCTGACCCAGGTCATCGGCCCCTACCTTCCGGAGGAGCCTGTTCTGCGCAGCTTCATGGAGCGCAGTTTTGACATTCTCAATAACCATCCCGTGAACCTCAGACGGGCAGCAGAGGGCAAGAACAAGGCCAACTCCCTGTGGTACTGGGGCGCGGGCACAAAGCCCAGCCTTGGCAGCTTTACGGAGAAAACCGGCCTGAAGGGCGCCATGATCTCCGCCGTTGACCTGCTCAAGGGCATTGCCGTAGGGGCGGGTATGGAAATCTGCCATGTAGAGGGCGCTACCGGGTCTTTGGACACCAACTGGGAGGGCAAGGCCCAGGCCGCCATCGACGCCCTGTTGAAGGACGGCTGTGACTTTGCCTACATCCACGTGGAAGCCCCCGACGAAATGGGCCATCAGGGTCTTGTGAAGGAAAAGGTGCAGTCCATCGAATATCTGGACAGCCGGGTAATTGCGCCGATTATGAAGGCCATGGAAGAAGCAGGGGAGGACTACCGGATGCTGGTGCTGCCGGACCATCCCACCCCCATCCGCATCCGCACCCACAGCTCCGACCCGGTGCCCTATGTGCTCTACGACAGCACCCGTCAGGAGAAAAAGCAGGCCCGCTATACCGAAGCCGAGGCCAAAGCCACCGGCACTTTCGTGCCCCACGGCTATGAACTGCTGGCGACGCTTTTACATTCAGAAGATAGATAAAGCAGAATAAATCGAATTCGTATGTCATTGCGAGGAGCGGAGCGACGTGGCAATCCGTTTTCTCCTGGGTAACAGGTGCAAATCGGGACGTTGTGAGGGGAACGGATTGTTTTAATCAACTAAAGTACAAAAAACAGGAGGGACACATTATGTCCAGAGTCTATAATTTTTCCGCTGGCCCGGCGGTTTTGCCGGAAAGCGTTTTACAGGAAGCAGCCGATGAAATGCTGGACTACCGGGGAACCGGTATGTCCGTCATGGAAATGAGCCACCGCTCCAAGGCCTACCAGACCATCATCGATGAAGCGGAAGCTGACCTTCGCACCCTGATGGGCATTCCCGACAACTACAAGGTGCTGTTTATGCAGGGCGGCGCTTCCCAGCAGTTTGCCATGATTCCCATGAACCTGATGAAGAACAAGGTGGCCGACTATATCATCACCGGCCAGTGGGCCAAGAAGGCTTATCAGGAGGCTCAGATGTACGGGCAGGCCAATGCCGTGGCGTCCTCCGCTGACAAGACCTTTTCCTATATTCCCGACTGCTCTGACCTGCCCATCAGCGAGAACGCGGATTATGTCTATATCTGCGAGAACAACACAATTTATGGCACCAAGTATCACACCCTGCCCAACACCAAGGGCAAGGACCTGGTGGCGGATATTTCCAGCTGCTTCCTCAGTGAGCCGGTGGACGTAACCAAGTACGGCATGCTCTACGGCGGCGCGCAGAAGAATGTAGGCCCTGCCGGTGTGGTCATCGCCATTATCCGGGAAGACCTGATTACGGAAGATGTGCTCCCCGGCACCCCCACCATGCTGCGCTACAAGACCCACGCCGACCATGGTTCCATGTACAATACGCCCCCTGCCTACGGTATCTACATCTGCGGCAAGGTGTTCAAGTGGCTGCTGCGTAACGGCGGGTTGGAGGAAATGAAGGCCTATAATGAGAAGAAGGCCGCCATTCTCTACGATTATCTGGACAGTAGCCGCCTGTTCCATGGCACCGTGGTGAAGAAGGATCGCTCCCTGATGAACGTGCCCTTCGTCACCGGGGACGCAGATATGGACGCGAAATTTGTCAAGGCCGCAACGGAAGCCGGCTTTGTGAACCTGAAGGGCCACCGCACCGTGGGTGGTATGCGGGCCAGCATCTACAACGCCATGCCCATGGAGGGCGTGGAAAAGCTGGTTGCCTTCATGGAGCACTACGAAAAAACGGTATAAGGAAGGAAAGAAAATGTTCCAGATTCATTATTTGAATAAGATTTCCCAGCAGGGCACCGCCCTGTGGACGGAGGATTTCGCCCTGACCGACGACGTGGAGAAGGCCGACGGCATCGTTCTGCGCAGCGCCAATATGCACGACATGGTGCTGCCTGAAAACCTGCTGGCGGTTGCCCGGGCAGGCGCGGGCGTCAACAACATTCCCCTGACCAGCTGTGCCGACAAGGGCATCGTGGTGTTCAACACCCCCGGCGCCAACGCCCGCAGCGTCATGGAGCTGACGCTGTGCGGAATGCTGCTGGGCAGCCGGGACATCATCGGCGGCGTCAACTGGGTGCAGTCTATCAAGGATGACCCCGACATTGCCAAGAAGGTGGAAAAGGGCAAGTCCCGGTTTGCCGGTCACGAGATTGCGGGCAAGAAGCTGGGCATCATCGGTCTGGGCAACATCGGCGGCCCTCTGGCTAACCGGGCAAGAAAATTGGGCATGGAGGTCTACGGCTGCGACCCCCACATTTCCGTAGAGGCGGCCTGGAATCTGGACGGTCATGTCCAGCGGGTCAAGACCCCTGAAGAAATCTACGCCCTGTGCGACATCATTACCGTCCATGTGCCGCTTCTGAAGGACACCGAGAAGATGATCAACGCCTCCGCTCTGGCGAAGATGAAGGACGGCGTGATTATCCTGAATTTTGCCCGGGACCTGCTGGTGGATGACGACGCCATGGCGGACGCCCTGGCCAGCGGCAAGGTGGCCCGTTACGTCACCGACTTCCCCAACCCCAAGACCGCCAACATGCCCGGCTGCATTGCCATTCCCCATCTGGGGGCCTCCACCGAGGAGTCCGAGGACAACTGCGCCCGGATGGCTGTCCGGGAGATGATGGACTATCTGGAAAACGGCAACATCGTCAATTCCGTCAACTACCCCAACTGCGACATGGGTGTGTGCCAGAGCGAGGGCCGCATCACCATCCTGCACCACAACATTCCCGGCTCCCTGGGCCGGTTCACCGCCGCCATCGCCAACGAGAACGTAAACATCGCGGGCCTGATGAACAAGAGCCGGGGCGAGTACGCCTACACCATGCTGGACCTTGACCACCACCCCTCCGCCGAAGCGGTGGAGCACCTGAAGGGAATCGAGGGCGTCGTTCGGGTTCGGGTAATCCGGTAAAGCATCAGCAATCACGTCTTCCCTCTGGGAGGGCGTGAAACTTTATATCACCACTTTATTTTACAGGCGGTTGATGGTATAATGATTCCAGTTTCAAGGCGCGGAGGAATGCCTATGCGTATCGTTGTAAAAATCGGAACATCCACATTGGCCTACGCCACCGGGCAGCTGAACATCCGGCGGGTGGAGGCCCTGTGCAAGACCATGAGTGATATCCGCAACGCCGGGCACGAGCTGATTCTGGTTTCCTCCGGCGCCATTGGCATGGGCGTGGGCAAGCTGGGACTGCGAAACCGGCCTCAGGATATCCCCACCAAGCAGGCCGCGGCGGCAGTGGGCCAGTGCGAGCTGATGTACATTTACGACAAGCTGTTCAGCGAGTACCATCATACCGTTGCCCAGCTGCTGATTACGGCGGACAATCTGACCCATGAAATTCGCCACGCCAATTTCACCAACACCCTGACCCGGCTTTTAGAGCTGGGGGTGGTGCCGGTGATCAACGAAAACGACACCGTTGCCACGGAGGAAATCGTCATTGGCGACAATGACACGCTGGCGGCGGAGGTCGCCCGGAGCGTGGGGGCGCAGCTGCTGATTTTGCTGTCGGATATTGACGGCCTGTACACCGCCGACCCCCACACTGACCCCAACGCCAAGCTGCTCCCGGTGGTAAACCGGATAGACGAGGATATCAAAAAACTGGCGGGTGTCAGCAGCACGGCACAGGGTACCGGCGGCATGGTCACCAAGCTTCGGGCGGCGGAAATCTGCCTGGACTGCGGCTGTGAAATGGTGATCGCCAACGGGAATAACCCCGCCGCCCTCTATGACATCGTAGAAGGGCTGCCGGTGGGCACCAGATTTGTGGGGGAAAAGACATGAAGGAAATGCTGGAAGCGGCAAAAGCTGCGAAATCAAAAATTGCCTGCCTGACGGCGGGAGAGAAAAACGCCGCGCTGAATGCCATGTCGGACAGCCTGATAAGCTGTGAAGAAGCAATTCTTGACGCAAACGCTTTGGATTTGAAAGCCGCCAAGGGTCATGTGTCCGATGTGATGCTGGACCGTCTTCGACTGACCACTGACCGAATCGCCGGGATGGCCCGGGGCATCCGGGAGGTGGCGGCGCTTCCCGACCCGGTGGGGCAGACGCTGGAAAGCCATACCCGCCCGGACGGGCTGAAAATCGACAAGGTATCCGTTCCCATGGGCGTCATTGCCATCATTTATGAAAGCAGGCCCAACGTCACCAGCGACGCGGCGGCGCTGGCCTTAAAAAGCGGCAACGTCTGCATTCTCCGGGGCGGCAAGGAGGCCTTCCGCAGCGCGGGCGCCATCGTGAATGCACTGAGAATGGGGCTGAAATCCGTCGGAATCCCGGAAACCGCCGTGAATCTGGTGCAGGACACCAGCCGGGACAGTGCGGTTGCGCTCATGACGGCAAACGGCTATGTAGACCTGCTGATTCCCAGAGGCGGCGCGGGACTGATTAGCGCCTGCGTCCGCACAGCCACGGTACCCTGCATCGCCACCGGCACGGGCATCTGCCATGTGTATGTGGAGAAGACCGCCGATCAGAAGATGGCTCTGAATATCATCGAGAACGCCAAAACCAGCCGTCCCAGCGTGTGCAACGCCGAGGAGGTGCTGCTCATTGACAAGGCAATCGCGGCGGAATTCCTGCCAAAGCTCCATGCGCGGCTGGGACAGAAGGTGGAGCTGCGGCTGGATGAGGAAGCGGCAAAGTACATTCTCGGCACCCCGGCGGGGGAGAAGGACTTCGACACGGAATTTTTGGACTACATCCTTGCGGTCAAATGCGTGGAGAACGTTCAGCAAGCCGTGGCCCACATTTCCGCCCACTCCACAGGCCACAGTGAGGCCATCGTCACCACAGACCCGGCGGCGGAGCGGTACTTTACCGCCAATGTGGACAGCGCGGCGGTGTACGTCAACGCCTCCACCCGGTTCACCGACGGCGGAGAGTTTGGACTGGGCTGCGAAATGGGCATCTCCACCCAGAAGCTCCACGCCCGTGGGCCCATGGGTCTGCGGGAGCTGACCACCTATAAGTACATCATTCACGGAAACGGACAGGTGAGACTATGAAATATGGATTTCTAGGCTGCGGCAACATGGGCGGGGCCATTGCCCGGGCCCTGAGCAAGAAAACGAAGAACATCGCCGTGTCGGACCGCTCCGGCAAGGCAAAGCAGCTTGCACAGGAGTTGGGGGTTGCGTATTCGGATAATGCTTCCATTGCGTCAAGCTGTGACCGGATTTTTCTCGCGGTGAAGCCCCATATGATGAAGGATATGCTTCTGCCGCTTCAGGATACGCTGGCAAAGCGCAAGCCCCTGCTTATCACCATGGCGGCGGGGCTGGAAATCCGGCAGATTGAGGAATTTGCGGGCACCCATCTGCCAGTGATCCGCATTATGCCCAACATGCCCACCTCCGTTGGCAAGGGCGTGATTCCCTATTGCGCAAATGATCTGGTGGCGGAGGACATGAAAGTGGACTGGCTGGAAGATATGGAAATGTGCGGCCTGCTGGACCCGCTGGAGGAGCGGCTGATGGATGCTGCCAGCGCTCTGTCCGGCAGCGGCCCGGCGTATCTCTATCTCATGCTGGAAGCCATGGCGGATGGCGGCGTTGCCTGTGGCCTGCCCCGGGCGAAGGCTCTGGACTACGCTGCCATGACCATGGCAGGGGCGGCGGAAAGCTACCTTTCCACCCACACCCACCCCGGCGCACTGAAGGACGCGGTGTGCTCTCCCGGCGGCAGCACCATTGCGGGGGTTCGTGTGCTGGAAGAGCGGGGCTTCCGGGGGGCGGCGATGGACTGCGTCTGCGCCGCCTACGCGAAAAATAAAGAACTGGGGAAATAACTATGGAATACAGAATTTTAGGAAAAACCGGCTTGAAGATTTCCCGCATGGGCTTTGGGGGCATCCCCATTCAGCGCATTGACGCGGAAGGGACGAAGACGCTGATTCACGAATTGAAGGACGCCGGTGTGAATTTCATCGACACTGCCCGGGGCTATACCGTCAGCGAGGAATACTTAGGCTACGCCCTGGAGGGAATCCGGGAGGATTTTGTCGTCGCCACCAAGAGTATGTCCCGGACGAAGGAGGCCATGGCGGCGGATATTGACATAAGTCTGAAGAACTTAAGAACGGACTACATCGACCTGTACCAGCTTCACAATCTGCCCCCGGAGCAGCTGGCGGTGGTCACGGCCCCCGGCGGCGCGCTGGAAGCGCTGCTGGAAGCAAAGGCTGCCGGAAAGATTCGCCATATCGGCGTGACCTCCCACTCTCTGGACACCTTTCGCATGGCGCTGGAGCTGCCCTGGGTAGAAACGTTCATGTTCCCTTATAATATTGTAGAGACCCAGGCGGAAGACCTGATTGCAAAAGCGGCGGAAACGAACATCGGCTTTATCTGCATGAAGCCCCTTGCCGGCGGCGCCATCGAGGAAGCCACCCTGGCTCTGCGCTACGTCTGCGCCAACCCCAACGTCACCGTAGTGATTCCCGGCATGGCAGAGCCAAAGGAACTGCGGCAGAATCTGGCGGCGGCTTCCGACACCTCCGAACTGACACAGGAAGAGAAGGCGGGCTTCCAGAAAATCCGCAGCGCTCTCGGCACCCAGTTCTGCCGCCGGTGCAACTACTGCCAGCCCTGCAGCGCGGGCATCAACATTTCCGGCGCCTTCCTGTTTGACGGCTACCTGCAGCGTTACGGTCTGGCGGACTGGGCCAGGAGCCGCTACATGGCCATGGAGAAAAAAGCCTCCGATTGTATCGGCTGCGGCGCCTGTGAGCAGCGGTGTCCTTACCAGCTGCCTATCCGGAAGATGCTTTCCAAGGTTGCCGAGCATTTTGGCCAGTAAAAAACCCCCGCCGTTGCAAACGGCGGGTTTTTTGACATCCTCTAGGAACGAATACCAAACAGAGGCCGGGCCACCCGTTTGTAGAGCAGCAGCGTCAGCACGGAAACCATGGCGCCCTTCACCACATTCAGCGGAGCCACACACATGACCACGAAGGTGGTTACATTGCTGACGCCGGGGTGAATGGCGGTGCCCATTTCGATGATGGCGTCCAGGGGCATTCCGTACAGCTCCGCGAATTTGGGCAGCAGATACACGGCGTTGAAGGCGGTGCCGAAGATGGACATGCACACGGTGCCTAAGGCGAGGCCGATGATGGCGCTGTGCTTGCTTTTATGCACATGGTACCAGATGGTAGCGGGCAGGACAAAGGAGCAGCCCACCACAAAATTTGCAAGGTCACCCACAAAGGCGGTGGAGGTGCTCTTGAGCAGCAGCTTCAGCAGAATCTTGATGCCCTCACAGACCACCGTGGCAGAGGGCCCCAGATAGAAGCCGCACAGCAGCACCGGCAGTTCGGAAAAGTCCAGCTTGTAGAAGCCGGGGGCCAGGAAGGGCAGGGGGAAGTCCAGAACGTGCAGCACCGTGGCGATGGCAGCGCAGATGCTGATGATGCTGACCCGGCGGGCAGGACTGACCTTGCGCCGTTCAGGCAGGAACCGTTCTGCCAGTCTGGCAAGCAGCGCAAGAACCACCACAATTGCGATACAGTTCAGGGCGAAGTTCAGATTTTCCGCGATTTGTGTCCAAAGAGTAGCCATATTTTTCGTCTCCTGTGCAAAAAAATGCGCCCCGGGAATAGACCCAGGGCGTGAAAAAACGCAAGTATGATTTTCTTGCGTATCTTCTTCCATCCAGACTATACTGTCGGTATCGGAGTTTCACCGATTCGGCACGTTTGCACGCGCTCGCGGACTTTACCGCCGGTGGGGAATTGCGCCCCGCCCTGAAGATACTGTTCAGTTCCCCTACACCATAGCACTTACGCGGCATCTTGTCAAGGGGCAGATGACGTGGTATACTAAAAATACGCTAAAGGGGAACATTGTTGATTTAGGTGTCATTGCGAGGAGCGAAGCGACGTGGCAATCCGTTCTCCTTTTTGGGAAACTGCGTCATCAGAGTGCGAAAGGGGATACGGATTGCCACGCCACTTAAGCGCACTGGCTCGCAATGACGTTCTGGTTAATCGGCTAAAGCACAATTTATCGGCCTTACCGGGCGGTGTCCGGCTGGGAGGCCTGGGTGGGGGCGGTTGTTACGGAGGGGACGGTGGACGGCGTGACCGGTTTTGCGGTCTTTTCCGGCATTTTAAAGCCCCGAATCTGCCCGTTTGGCGCGGAATCCGTCACGTCTCCGCCGATAATTTCGTTTTTGTAGATCAGCAGCGTGGCGTACACCGGCTCTGTGGCTCCGGGGTAGTTGCTGACTTTATAGACGTAGCGCATGACCTTTTTTCCGGCAAATTTGCTCAGGTCGTAGCCCTGACTTTTTTGCAGATTGTTGTACCGCTCAAACACCGGACTGCTTTCACTGGGGATTTTCACCTGACTGGACTCCACTGGAGAAGTGGTGACCTCCCAGCCGAAATCCGTGAGGAACTTCACCCGCGCGTCATTGCTGCTCACGGCGGGGGCGGAGGTCTGGGTGCTTTTATTCCCGCCCAGCAGGGCAATCAGCGCCAGAATCAGGGCGGCCACCGCCGCCAGGGCCAGCAATACTTTTTTTAGATTGACCTTTGCGGTCATAACCATCATAATAATCCCTCCCGGTTTGCTTTGTGCTAAAGCCTATGCCGGGACGGGGCCGGGTAGAACGGAGGAACCATGGACAGGTTGGACAAATTTCTGTGCGGCAGCGGCGCGGGCACCCGCTCTCAGGTGAAGCTCATTCTGAAAGCGGGCCGAGTCGCGGTGGACGGCGCTGTGGAAAAGGACGGCAGCCGGAAAATAGACCCCGACACCCAGGCGGTGACGCTGGATGGAGAACCCTTGAGCGGACGCCGCCGCCTTGTGGTCATGCTGAACAAACCGGCAGGCTTCGTGACCGCTACGGAGGATGCCCGGCAGAAAACGGTGATGGAGCTGCTTCCAAAGCAGTGGGCGCACCTGAATCTCAAGCCCGTGGGGCGTCTGGACAAGGACACCGAGGGCCTGCTGCTGTTTACCAATGACGGAGAACTTCTGCACCGGCTGATTTCTCCAAAGCAGGCGGTGCCCAAGGTCTACTACGCCCGGCATGAGGGTCAGGCAGGGGCGGCGGACGTGACCGCTTTTGCGGAGGGCCTGACTCTGGGGGATGGAACCGTGTGCCTCCCGGCGGTTTTGCAGCCGCTGGGGCCGGGGGAGAGCCTGATTACCGTCTGCGAGGGCAAATACCATCAGGTGCGCCGGATGATGGCATCCCGGAATATGACCGTGACATATCTTGAGCGGCGGCAGGAAGGGTTGCTGACTCTGGGTGATCTGCCCAGAGGACAGGCCCGGGAGTTGCTGCCGGAGGAGCTTCCGGCACTGGAGGGCAAATAGACCGGAAGCGTTTGCGAACCGGGGACAGATGCCCGGCAGCGGTCAATTTGCTGGTGGTTTTGGCCCTTATTGCTGGAGGAATTTGGCAGTAGTTGGTATAATACCTAAAAAAACGAACAGATTTTGCAGTAAAATGTCAAAAGGTACTTGCAATGTGCGCAAAAGCTGTGTATAATAACAATGCAATTTTGTGAAATGCGCATTTGTGCAAGATACTAAGGAGTGACAGAAAGATGTCCAATAGTGTTTTTCAGAGCGTCATCGTCCAGCTGAGGGATATTTCCGACCGTGTTTTCGGTGTGATCGACACGGAGGGCTGCGTGATCTCCTGCACCGATGTGTCCATGCTCGGCGAGCGCTGGGCGGACGCGGCGCTGAAGGTCGGCAACGCCTCTGACGGCATCGTCACCTTTGCGCAGAAGAGCTTCAAGGCCATCATGGGCAGCTCCAACTACTTTGAGTATGCCGTGTTCTGCTCCGGTGATGACGAGACGGCGAAAAGCTTCTGCCAGATGGCGTTCATTGCCCTGAACGACGCCAAGACCTTCTATGAGGAAAAGCACGACCGGGGCACTTTTGTCAAGAATATTATCATGGACAACATCCTGCCCGGCGATATTTACATCCGGGCCAAGGAGCTGCACTTTGCCACGGACTCGCCCCGGGCGGTGTTCCTGATCCGTCAGGTGGGCCACAGTGATGTGGCGACGGTGGACGTGCTGACCGCCATGTTCCCGGACAAGATGCAGGATTTTGTCCTGTCCATCAATGAGACGGACGTGGCGGTGGTCAAGCAGGTCAGCGGTAACGTCACCGCCGAGGACATGGAAAAGGTCGCCCAGAGCATGGAGGAGACGCTGAAGAACGAGCTTCGCATCAAGACCATCATCGGCATCGGCACCGTGGCGGAGCATCTGCGGGAGCTGGCGGATTCCTACAAGGAAGCCCAGACCGCCATCGAGGTGGGCAAGGTTTTTGACACCGAGAAGAGCATAATGCATTATGAGAATCTGGGCATCGGGCGTCTTATCTACCAGCTGCCTACCACTCTGTGTGAGATTTTCCTGAAGGAAGTTTTCAAGAAGAATTCTCTGGATTCTCTGGATCAGGAAACCCTGTTCACCATCAACAAGTTCTTTGAGAACAGCCTGAACGTGTCCGAGACTTCCCGGAAGCTGTTCGTCCACCGCAACACCCTGGTGTACCGTTTGGAAAAGATCCGCAAGCTTACGGGTCTTGACCTGCGGCAGTTCGACCACGCCATTGTCTTCCGGGTTGCGCTGATGGTTCGCCAGTACCTGGCTTCCCGGGAAAACCGGTAAACTGCATTCCAAAACGGAGCCGCCTTGCGCGGCTCCGTTTTTCTGATGCCGCAATGGTTTCCATAACTCCCGGAAATTTCCAATTTTCCTGTGTCGAAACTATGGATTATTTGTGAATTCTTGCGTACAGAAGTCAAAAATGACGGTTAGTCATTGACAACAGTTGCGCAATGTGTTACAATTCGGTTACATGCGAGCGGACTCGGGTGCGCCCGGGGCTGCCTGAATACAGGAGATTATACATATGATTGAATTTAACAATGTAGTAAAATCCTACGAACAGGGAAATAAAGCGCTGAACGGCGTTTCCATGCAGATCGAGGATGGGGAATTCTGCTTCCTCATCGGCCCCTCCGGCTCCGGCAAGTCCACCATCATTAAGCTGATTACCGGCGAGCTGAAGCCTACCTCCGGCACCGTCCATGTCAACGGCTACTCTCTGGAGCGGATCCGCAAGCGGGAGATTCCCTACCTGCGCCGTACCGTCGGCGTCGTGTTTCAGGACTACCGCCTGATCGATAAGATGACCGTCTATGAGAACGTGGCCTTCGCCATGCGGGTGGTGGGCGCCCGGGAGAAGGAAATTAAGGATCGTGTGCCCTATGTGCTGGAGCTGGTTGGCTTGGAGAGCAAGATGAACCGCCATCCCCATGAGATGTCCGGTGGTGAGCAGCAGAGACTGGCCATTGCCCGTGCTCTGGTGAACAATCCCTCCACCATTATCGCCGACGAGCCTACCGGTAACCTGGACCCCGAGCGCTCCTTTGAAATCATGGCGCTGCTGCAGGAGATCAACAATCTGGGCACCACCATGCTGGTGGTTACCCACGACCAGAATCTGGTGGAACTGTTCAACAAGCGGGTCATCAGCATCAACGAGGGCCTGGTTGTCAGCGACGGAACAGAGGAGGAGCAGACAGATGAAGCTGAATAATCTTGGATATCTGCTGAAGGAAGGCTTCCGCGGCATCTTCCTTCATGGATTTATGTCCTTTGCCGCCGTGTGTGTGACTGTGGCGTGCCTGGTCATCGTGGGCAGCTTCTCCGCGCTGGCCTACAATCTGGACGAAATGGTGCAGGAGCTGAACCAGACCAGTGAAATCCTTGTCTACATAGACGCGGACCTGTCCGATGCCGAGGCAAGAAGCATCGGAACCAAAATTAACCTTCTTGACAACGTGCTTCAGGCAACCTTCGTCTCCCGGGAGGAGGCCCTGCAGGACTTTGTTGCCGATCATGACGGCGACAGCGCCTTCAGCGGCGTGCAGGCCAGCGACCTGCGCCACCGCTATGTGGTGACCCTTGAGGATAACACCAAAATGAAGGAGACGGACGCTCAGCTCAAGCAGCTGCCCGGCGTGGCGAAGACCAACGCGGCCTATGAGCTGGCAGAGGGCTTTACGACCATTCAGAATGTGCTGCACATGGTGTCCGCGGCGGTCATCGTGGTGCTGCTGATTGTGTCCCTGCTGATTATTTCCAACACGGTTAAGCTTGCCATGTACGACCGCAAGGACGAAATCGCCATCATGAAGATGGTGGGCGCTACCAACGGCTTCATCCGCCTGCCCTTCGTGGTGGAGGGCTTTACGCTGGGCATGATGGGCGCCATTCTGGCCTTCGGTCTGGAATGGGTGGGCTACGACGCGCTGATTCAGAAGATCGCTGCGGTGGACGCCCTGCAGCTGTTCAACTTTGTCCCCTTCCAGGAACTGCTGATTCCCATGGTGATTGTCTTTGCCGCCGCCGGTATGTTTGTCGGTATCGTGGGCAGCTGGACCTCCATCCGGAAGTTTATGAACGTGTAAGCGTCTCTTCGGGTGGAGCCGAACCGGCTCAGACAGAAATCTTGTTTAAGGAACCACTTTTTATGCGTACACATAGATTTGCAGCCACCATGCTGTCCCTGCTTTTGACTGCGGCGCTGACCCTCAGCCTGCTCCCGGTGGAGACCCACGCGGCGTCCTCCGCGGAGATACAGAAGGAGATTGACGCGCTGGAAGCCAAAAACGCGGAGATTCAGAAGCAGATCGATGCCGTTCAAAGCCAGTACAATGCCAATTACAACGATATGAAGAGCATTGTGGAGCAGAAAAGCGCCATCGATCAGGAAATTACCCTTCTGAACAGCAAGGTGGATACCACCAATGAACAAATTGCCGCCTACAGTCAGCTGATCGCGGACACCCAGGAAGAGCTGGACGCCGCCCAGGAGGATCTGCGCAAGCTCAGTGAGGAACACCGGGAACGGGTTCGGGTCATGGAGGAGCAGGGCAAGCTGACCTACTGGCAGGTCATCTTCGAGGCAAACAGCTTCACGGATCTCCTGGACCGCATCAACATGGTGGAGGAGATCAACGCCTCCGACCGGAAGCGCATTGAGGAAATGCGGATTGCCGCGGATATTGTCACCGCCACCCAGATCAATCTGGAATCGGAAAAGGGACAGCTGGAGGAGGTCCGGGTGCAGTTGGCTGCCGACGAGGCGGCTTTGCAGAAAAAGCGCACGGAGTCCGACGATGTCCTCCGGGAGCTGGAAGCAAAGTCTGAGGAGTTTGAAATTCTGATGGCGGAGTCCGAGATTCTTCAGGAAGACCTGATGCAGGAGATTGCCGCCAAGGAGAAGGAACTGAAGGAAGCCAAATACGACGAGTATCTGGCAAAGCTGGCCCTGCAGGGCGAGAACCCGCCCTCCGATGCCACCTGGATTACCCCGGTGTCCGGCTGGAAGCTGACCAGCCCCTTCGGTATGCGAACCCACCCCATTCTGAAGACCCAGCGGATGCACAACGGCATTGATATGGCCTGCGCCCAGGGTACGCCCATTTACGCCACCCGGGCCGGCAAGGTCACAAGGACGGCCTATCAGGCCGGCGGCGCGGGCAACTATGTCAGCATCAACCATCTGGATGGCTTTTCCTCCATTTATATGCACATGACCCACTATGTTGTCTCCGCGGGGCAGACTGTCTCCGCCGGGCAGCTCATCGGCTACGTGGGCAGCACTGGCCTGTCCACCGGCCCCCATCTGCACTTCGGCATTTCCTATGCCGGTACTTACGTTAACCCCCTTGCATACATCCGCTGAAAAGGGTGTATGCCGCCTCTTGAAAAGGAGTATACTATGAAGAATCGCAAACGTTTGGTATCCATCCTGTCCGGCGTCATGGCGGCAATCATGCTGCTGACGCTGCTCATGAGCATTCTGCCCTCCCGTGCCAGCGCGGCTTCTTCTTCTGAGATTCGGAAGCAGATCAATCAGCTGAAGAAGGAAAAGGCAGAGCTGAAGGATAAGATCGACGACGTCAAGGACCAGTATAAAGAGAACGAAAATGAGATTGCCGACATCATTGCCCGGAAGAATGTCATCGATCAGGAGATTCAGCTGCTCAGTGAGCAGATTACCAACATGAATAATCAGCTGTCTGCCTACAACCTTCTCATCGCGGACAAGCAGGACGAGCTGGACAACGCCGAGGGGCTGTATGACCAGCTGAACGAGGAAAACAAGGTTCGTGTCCGCACCATGGAGGAGGAAGGCGCAATCTCCTACTGGGAGGTGCTGTTCAAGGCCAACAGCTTCTCCGACCTTCTGGACCGGCTGAACATGGTGGAGGAGATCACCGCTTCCGATAACCGCCGGTTAAAGCAGCTCAGCGATGCCGCCGACGCGGTGGAAGTGGCGCAGGTTGACCTCCAGGCGGAGAAGGCCGAAATGGAGGAGACCAAGAAGGAGCTGGACGCGGCCCAGGAGGAGATGAACGCCAAGCGGAAGGAAGCGGAGGACCTTTTGCAGGAGCTTCTGAGCAAGGCGGACGACCTGGAAGCCCTGGAAGCGGAGTTTCAGGCCATGGACGAGGAATTCCTGAAGCAGATTGCCACCAAGGAAGAGGAGTACAGCGCTGCCAAGCAGGCGGAGTGGGAGGCCTATATGGCCACCTATGTGCCTCCCACCACGGCTGGAGCCGGGGAATCCATCGATAAGCCCAGCAACGGCACCAGCGGCGGCACCGGCGGTACGGCGGTGGGCGGCGGCTGGGTCCGGCCCTGCAGCTACACCTCCATTACCTCTCCCTTCGGCAACCGTGTGTCTCCCACCACCGGCGCCTCTACTTACCATCAGGGCGTTGACCTGGATACCGGCACGGGCTGGCCTGTTGTGGCTGCCAAGGCCGGACGGGTGGTCGTTGCCGGCTACGGCAGCGCCGCCGGCAACTATGTGAAGATTGACCACGGCGACGGCGTGTCCTCCATCTATATGCACCTGAGCAACTATTGTGTCTCGGCGGGCCAGATGGTCAGCGCGGGCCAGCAGATCGGCACTACCGGCGCCACCGGCGTGGCAACCGGCGACCACCTGCATTTTGGCATCGCTGTGAACGGTGTTTATGTAAACCCCTGCAACTATGTAGCGCTGTAATGCTTTCCCACAGCCCGGGCCGCGGGCTGTGGGAACCTTTCTATGGGAGTGTTGGAATATGAAAAAGAAACTGCTCACGATTGGCTCCTATGTGCTGGTAGCCATGCTGGCTACTGTCATCACGCTGGCGCTGGTGGGTGAGAATCCCCCCTCCAAGCTGGACCGGCTGGAAGCGCTGATTGAGAACCGCTTCATCGGCGAAGCGGACAGCCAGACGCTGGAGGATGCCGCTGCCGCCGCTATGGTGAAGGCCACCGGTGACCGCTGGAGCTACTATATTTCCGCCAAGGACTATGATGCCCACCGGGAGCAGGAGGAGAACGCCTACGTGGGCGTGGGCATTACCATCCAGCCCCAGGAGGATGAATCCGGTTTCCTGATCATCATGGTTGCGGATGGCGGCCCCGCCAAGGAGGCGGGCATTGAGGTGAACGATCTGCTGATTGGTGTGGAGGATCAGGACATTCGGGGTATGACCACCGATGAGGTGGGCGCGCTGGTGAAGGGCGAAGAGGGCACCAAGGTGTCCCTCACCGTTATGCGCAAGGGTGAGCATATGACCCTCTCCGTGGAGCGCCGCCGGATTGAGCAGCCCGTAGCGGAAGGCGAGATGCTGGAGGACGGAATCGGTCTGGTGAAAATCAACAACTTTGACGCCCGCTGCGCCGAGGAAACCATTTCCGCCATTGAAAAGCTGCGGACGGAGGGCGCGAAAAAGCTGATTCTGGATGTGCGGAACAATCCCGGCGGCTTTGCGGACGAACTGGTGAAGCTCCTTGACTATCTGCTGCCGGAGGGCGACCTGTTCCGCAGCGTCAGCTTTGACGGAAAAGAACAGGTGGATACTTCCGACGAGAATTTCCTGGATATGCCCATGGCGGTGCTGGTCAACGGCGACAGCTATTCCGCGGCGGAATTCTTTGCCGCCGCTTTGCAGGAGTACGAAGCGGCGGTGGTGGTGGGCGAGCCGACAGTGGGCAAGGGCTACTACCAGCAGACCATCCCGCTGGGCGACGGCTCTGCCGTGGCGCTGTCCACCGGCAAGTATTTTACCCCCAAGGGCAATTCTCTGGCGGACAAAGGCGTTATCCCAACCGTCCGGGTGGATGTGGACGAGGAAACGGCAGCCGCTATCTATTACGGTACCCTCAGCGCCGGGGAAGACCCCCAGCTTCAGGCGGCAATTAAGGCTCTGAAATAAATTTCGGGTTTACGCAGCAGGCGAATAAATTGTAGTTTGGCGCAACAATACCTTCCCCCGGGGGAAGGCATTGGTGCGCCAAGAACTTATTTCTCTGCTTGCTGACGAAAGCCGACACGCATTATAAAACACACCCCGATTCCTTAAGAATCGGGGCGTATTTTTTCGAGCAGTTCCACAATGGACAGATCCTGTTCTCTGGCGGTTTTGGACAGGTCTTCATACTCGTATTTTTCCCTGCGGATACCGTAACCGGAACTGACTTTCTTCCGGATGGGGCCGTAGGGCGTATCCACGGTTTCCACAGTGCGGTTCAGAATGTACCGCTGGCAGGGGAACTCCCGGACGCCCAGCGTGGTGGTGTGCTTCAGCAACAGGCGAATCATGGTATCTTTCCGGTCTTCCCGGCAGAGCACAGTAATCAGCACACCGGGCCGGGACTTTTTCATGCCGATGGGGACAGTAAAGGCATCCAGCGCGCCGCTCCCAAGAAGCTGCTCCAGCGCAAAGCCGATGGCCTCGCCGGTCATGTCGTCCACATTGCAGCGAAGCTCCACGATTACGTCAGCCGGGTCTTCCGATTCCCCCAGCAGCGCCCGGACGCAGTTGGCCCGGGGGAATTCCTTTTTGCCCATGCCATAGCCGATGGCGCTGACCGTCATGACGGGCATCTCCCCAAATTCGGTGGCAAAGTGCTTGATAAGCGCCGCTCCGGTGGGGGTGCACAGCTCCCCCGCGATAGAGCCGCCGTAGATGGGAATGCCCCGCAGCAGATACGCCGTGGCAGGGGCGGGCACCGGCAGAATGCCGTGGGCGCAGCGCACCTGCCCGCTGCCCACGTGGACAGGGGAGACGATGATTTTGTCGGGAGCCAGCCGGTGCAGCAGCAGGCACACGGCGGTCACATCGGCAATGGCGTCCATGGTTCCCACTTCATGAAAGTGAATCTGCTCTACGGGAACGCCGTGGACGTGGCTTTCCGCCTGCGCAATTTCCTCGTAAACCGACAAAATATCCAGTTTCACCATGGTGGGGATGGGCAGGCCGCTGACAATGCCGCGGATATCCCCCAAATGACCGTGATGGTGGGGATGGTCGGACTCTTCCTCCCCATAAACGGTCACTGCCATATGGGTGCCCAGAATTCCGCATTTTTCGCACTTCTCCGCCGAAAAACTCACGCCGGGAATGCTCAGAGTATTCAGTTCCTCCACAAAGGCGTCTCTATCCGGCAGCAGCTCCAGCAGGGCGGCGGTGAGCATATCCCCGGCAGCGCCCATGCCGCAGTCAAGATATAGCGTCCTCATTTTTTGACCTCCATGTGGTTGATGCGGTTGGCGAGGAAGCCCGCGCCAAAGCCGTTGTCGATGTTCACCACGCTGACGCCGCTGGCACAGGAATTGAGCATACTGAGCAGGGCGGAAATGCCGCCGAAGGAAGCGCCGTAGCCCACGCTGGTGGGCACCGCAATCACCGGGCAGTCCGCCAGTCCCCCCACCACGCTGGCGAGAGCCCCTTCCATGCCCGCAATGGCGATCACCACGCTGGCCTCCATAATCATATCCATGTGGGCCAGCAGCCGGTGCACACCGGACACGCCCACGTCGTACAGCCGCACCACTTCACTGCCTAAGATTTCCGCCGTCAGGGCCGCTTCCTCGGCAACGGGAATATCGCTGGTGCCGCCGGTGGCGATGACCACTTTTCCAATGCCGTCCGGCTCCGGAAAGCCGCCCACAATGCCCACCTTCGCGTCCTTGCGGTAGTCCAGATCGGTGGTTTTGGCGACAAATTCTGCCGCGACCGCGGACATCCGGGTAATCAGAATGCGGTTCTGCCCATGGCGGCACATGGTGTCGATGATTCCGGCAATCTGTTCCGGAGTTTTCCCCGCGCCGTAGATCACCTCCGCCGCGCCCTGACGTACCCGGCGGTGCAAATCCACCTTGGCGTAGCCAATGTCCTCAAAGGGGGACATTTTGATTTTCAGCAGAGCGTCATCCACGCTGACCGCACCGGACTGGACATCCTCCAAAAGCTTGCGGATATCGGAATTCATGGGCGTACCTCCAAATCCAGCACAACGCCGGAATACAGCTTCTTCAAATGGGCGAGAATGACCTCTCTGTTTTTCAAGACGGTTTCCAAATCCGACTCTGTGACCTGAATCCGGGCAATGTCCCCCAGCGTTCGCACCCGGAAGTCCCGCAGGCCGAGGTCGTTCAGGTAGGTTTCCGCGTCTTCCGTCCGGGAAAGCTTTGCCGGTGTGATGGTGTCTCCGGTGGGAATCCGTGTGGCAAGGCAGGCGTAGGCGGGCTTATCGTGGGTGAACAGCCCGGCTTCTTTGGAAAGACGGCGGATTTCTTTCTTTGTCAGGCCGCACTCCCGCAGGGGTGAGCGAACGGAAAGCTCTCGCAGAGCCTGCATTCCGGGCCGGTCGGCAGCCTCATCGGAGGCGTTGGTGCCGTCCAGAATCAGGGTGAAACCATCCTTTTTTGCAGCGGCGGTCATGGCGGAAAACAGGGCTGTTTTGCAGTAATAGCAGCGATTTTGCGGGTTTTCCACTACCTTTGGCACGCTGAGAACGTCCAGAGTGAGAATCTCCATCTGCGCGCCCAGCTGAGCCGCCAGCTTCTTTGCGTCCTCCAGCTCGAAAGCAGGCTGAAAGGCGGTTTTCGCATAATAGGCCTTGACATCCGCGCCGGACTGGACGGCGGAATAGAGCAGATACGCCGAGTCCACGCCGCCGGAAAAGGCAATGGCGGCCTTTGGGTTCGCTTGCCAAAATTGGGTCAGATTCATAGGGCCCTCCACAGGTGAGATTTTTGTCATATTATAGCATTTCCGGAGACAGTTATCAATAGGCCAAACATTTAACAATTTGGTTAAATAAACGCTTGACAAACGGCGCACCCTGTGTTATACTTCATTTAACAGTTAAGTTAAATGTTAAATGTGAAAGGAGGAAGCACAATGGGCTTACAGCAGACCCTGAAAGCGCTGGCAGACCCCACCCGGCGGGAAATCCTGAATCTGCTGAAAAACGGGAAACGCTCCGCCGGAGAAATCGCCGAGCAATTCGACATCACCGCCGCTGCCGTGTCACGGCACCTGTCGGTGCTGAAGGAAGCAGACCTGATTGAGGACACCCGGGACGGTAAGTATATTTACTACGAATTGAATGCTTCGGTTTTGGAGGAAATCCTGCTGTGGATTTCGGATTTGAAAGGGGAGGACACCCATGAGTAACCTATCTGTCGTATGTATCATTTTGACTTTTGTCGTCAGCCTGCTTCTGCCGCCGGCGTTTTTGGTATTCTACGCCCTTCGCCATAAAAAGCAGGGCATCTGGAGCGCATGGCTGCTGGGTGCCGCCGGATTCTTGGTGCCCCAGATTCTGATTCGCTTTCCAATTCTGGCCGCGCTGTCCCGGACGGACGGTTTTGTGGCTTTCGCGCAGGCCCATCCCCTGATCTACGGCTTTGCGCTGGCTTTTACCGCAGGGTTGTTTGAGGTGGTCGGGCGATACGCTGTGGCCCGAATCCTTCAAAAGAACCTGACCTACCGTCGGGCATTGGCAGCCGGACTGGGCCATGGCGGCATCGAAGCCATCCTCATCACCGGTCTTGCTTATGTCAGTAATCTGGTCTTTCTCGTGATGCTCCAAACCGGTGGCTTTGAAGCCGCGATTGCCCAAACCACTGCCGCAGGCGGAGATGTGACGGCGCTACTGACCGCAAAGGACGCGCTGATGAACACGCCCTGGACAATGTTCCTGCTTGCGGGCTTTGAGCGGCTTTTGGCTATGACCTGCCACGCCGCCTTGAGTATGCTGGTCTGCTACGGTGTCCACAGCGGAAAAGCGGCCCCCACCATCTTTGCCTTTGCCATGCACGTGGGCATGGACTGCGTGGCGAGCATCAGCCTGATGATCGGCAAGGGCCTGTCTCAGGCCACAGCCTATACCATTATCTACACGCTTTTGACGGCATTTACCGTCTTGGCCATTGTTATTTTGAAGACCATCCGCGCCCGCTGGGCGGCGGAAGAAGCACAGGAGGTGCCTTATGATTCGCAAGCATAAATTGGAACTGATTATTTCCTCTCTGGTCATTTTGATTCCCGTTCTAGTGGGCCTGATTCTCTGGAACCGGCTCCCGGAAACCCTCGCCACCCACTGGGGCTTTGACGGTCAGCCCGACGGCTACGGCAGCATTCCCTTCGCGGTGTTCGTGCCCTATCTGTGCCTGCTGGCGGGCCACTGGCTGTGCTTTTTTGTGACCGCCAAAGACCCAAAAAATCAGAATCGGAACTGGAAGCCCATCCGGCTGGTGCTGTGGATTATGCCGATGCTGTCCAATATCGTGGGCATCATCATGTACAGCCTTGCGCTGGGGGTCAAGGTGTCCGTCAGCGGGATCATGATTGCCGCCCTGGGTCTGATGTTTGTTGCCATCGGCAACTATCTGCCCAAGTGCCGCCAGAACTATACCATCGGCATCAAGGTGCCATGGACCTACACCAGCGAGGAGAACTGGAATGCCACCCACCGCTTTGGCGGCAGAGTGTGGATGGTGGGCGGCGTGGTGATGATGCTTGCCGCCTTCCTGCCCACCGGATGGAGTGCGGGGGTGACTGTGACGGCGGCGGTGATTCTGTCGGTGGTGCCGATTGTCTACTCTTATTGCTACTACCGCAAACAGGTACAGCGGGGGGATGATCTGAAATCCGTTCCCAGTGCCCACACCCGGGCGGGTAAAGTGGGCATGGCTGTCGGCGTGCTGATTTTGGTATTCGTGCTGGCGATGCTGTTCAGCGGCAAGGTGGAAACCACCTTCTCCGATGACTCTTTTACCATAAAGGCCAGCTACTATGATGACCTGACGGTGTTCTACGACCGTGTGGAAGCTGTGGAATACCGGGACGGCAACGTGGACGGCAGCCGGGTCTTCGGCTTGGGCAGCTTCCGGCTGCTGCTGGGCACCTTCGAAAACGAGGAGTTCGGCAACTACACCCGCTACACCTATTACAATCCCGAAGCCTGCGTGGTGCTGAAAGTCAACGGCAAAACGCTGGTGCTCAGCGGCAGGGACGCGACGGAAACCCAAAGTATTTATCAGCAGCTGCTGGATAAGACACAATAAAACAGCAAACAATCCGGGGTGTGTGATCACCTCGGATTTTCTCTTGCAAATCCCCGGTTTTGCGAAAAATTCCTTGACTGTGCGGAAAGAATCCACTATAATATTCGGAGCTATGGATATTTTATCTGAGAAAGGATTTTAAATATGGCTAAGGAATACAAAATTACCAGTCTGCGCCTTTCCGATCTGGAAAAGGAACTGAATTATCTGAAGACCACCCGTGAGCGCGAGATTGCCGCCATGATCGCGGAAGCCCGCTCCTACGGCGACTTGTCCGAAAACTCCGAGTACGATGCCGCCAAGAACGAGCAGGCTAAGCTCTACGGCCGCATTGCCGAGATCGAGGACATCCTGTCCCACGCCGTCATCATCGAGGACGAGAACGAAGCCTCCGGCCGGGTGGGTCTGGGCTGCACCGTGGTGGTGGAGGACGAGAAAGGCAAGCAGACCACCTACCGCATCACCGGTTCTCAGGAGGCCAACCCCATGGAGGGCAAGCTGTCCGACGACTCCCCCTTCGGCCGCAGCATCGTAGGCAAGGCTGCCGGCGAGACCTTCACCGTCAACGCGCCTGTTGGTTCCTTCACCATGAAGGTCATCAGCGTCACCCGTGAGGGCTGATTCTATGGCAAAATTCGTACCCCAGGCAGAAATGCCCCTGTCCGACCAGGTGCGGGTTCGTCGGGAAAAGCTGGACAATCTCCGGGCCGAGGGCTTCGACCCCTTTGTGCAGACCCGGTTTGAGGTGACCTCCGATTCCGCCGCCATCAAGGCCAATTACGATGCCATGGAGGGCCAGACCGTCCGTCTGGCGGGCCGTCTCATGAGCAAGCGCGGCATGGGCAAGGTGTCCTTCTGCGATTTGCAGGACAGCACCGGCCGGATTCAGCTCTACGTCAAGTTTGACGAGATGGAGGAAAGCTCTTTCCAGCGCTTCAAGAAGAATGATATCGGCGACATTGTGGGCGTTGTGGGCGACGTGTTTAAGACCGAGCGGGGGGAAATTTCCGTCCGTGTCCATGAGGCCACGCTGCTGTCTAAGTCCCTGCTGCCCCTGCCCGAAAAATACCACGGTCTGACCGATAAGGAAACCCGGTTCCGCCAGCGTTATGTTGACCTGATGGTGAACCCGGAGGTCAAGCAGAATTTCGTCATCCGCTCCAAATTCATCAAGTTCCTGCGCAATTATCTCGATAACAGGAACTATATTGAGGTGGAAACCCCTGTTCTGAATACCATCGCCGGTGGCGCGGCTGCCCGGCCCTTCGTCACCCACCACAATACCCTGGACATCGATATGTATATGCGCATTGCCACGGAGCTGCCCCTGAAGCGGCTGATTGTGGGCGGCATGGAGCGGGTCTACGAGGTGGGCCGCATCTTCCGCAACGAGGGCATGGACCCCAAGCACAATCCCGAGTTTACCACCGTGGAGCTGTATCAGGCCTACGCCGACTTCCACGACATGATGGACATTGCCGAGGGAATTATCTCCGGCGCAGCGCAGGAAATCCTGGGCACCTACGAAGTCCAGTGGATGGGCGAAACCATCAATCTGGCCCCCGGCTGGCGGCGGCTGACCATGGTGGAGGCCGTCAAGGAGTATGTGGGAATTGACTTTGACGCCATCACCGATGATGCCGAGGCTGTGGCTGCCGCTAAGGGCAAGGGTGTGGAGCTGGCGGATGCCGCGGAAAAGACCTGGGGCAACGCCCTGTACGCCTGCTTCGATCAGAAGGTGGAGGAGCACCTGATCCAGCCAACCTTCATCACTATGTACCCTGTGGAGGTCTCCCCCCTGACCAAGCGTTCTCCCCTGGATCCTCGGCTCACCGAGCGGTTCGAGCTGTTCATCTGCCACAGCGAACTGGCCAACGCCTACTCCGAGCTGAACGACCCCATCGATCAGCGTCAGCGCTTCCAGAAGCAGGTAGAGCAGCGGGAGCGGGGCGATGACGAGACCGAGATGCTGGATGAGGATTTCCTCACCGCTTTGGAATACGGCATGCCTCCCACGGGCGGCATGGGAATGGGCATTGACCGCTGCGTCATGCTGCTCACCGGCGCGGATACCATCCGCGAGGTCATTTTGTTCCCCACGATGAAGCCCCTTGACTAAAGAAAACACAAGATATAGTGTTGATTTTGAAAATAAACACTATATAATGTGGTTTTCTGCGGCGTTATCCTCCCTTTGACAGCAATTTGACAGCAAATTCCCAAAGAATAACGCATCAACACGAAGCGTTGTGAATTTCAGGCAATACGGTGTCAGGTTTGAACACGACCTATGAGCACTTCTTAGAGTAACTCTGAGAAGTGCTCTTTTTTCGTTCTGCGGTCAACTTCTGTCCACACCCAAATCAATTTTAGGAGGATACCACAATGAAAGACAACTATGAACCCATCAAAAGCATGAAGGAAGTTCCGGTACAGCTGCGGAAGCTGCGCAGAGAGTATGTCCGCTATCAACAGGCAGAGCTGATTTACAGTCTGTCTCACAAAAAACTGCTGGAGCTTGCCAGCGATGCTGGCGCGATTTACCGCTTTGACAGTACAGTTTTGATCAACAGAGATATTTTTGACGCCTACTTGGAGCGGTTCCATGAGCCTGCTACCAGCAAGTACAGAAATGGAGGCGATGGGGAATGAGTGGAAATGTTTGGATGTTTTCCGACCAGATCGATGATGAAGATGTGGAGTTTCTGACCCACGACTTTGTAACATACAACATGGCGTGTGATTATTACCGCCTGGGACTCAAGCCTGTCACTCGTATGGCGCACGAAGCCGGAGCGGTTTATAAGATCGGAAAAAAGGTACTGATTCGCAGAAGCATTTTTGAATCATATCTGCGAGAACAGCGTAGCGTGGAAAGGAGTGAGTGGGAATGAAAGACGGTCTTGAATATAGCCTCGAATATATCCGTTCAGGTGATTACCTTATCCCGAATTTGACACTACCTGAGGAAACCCGCCCCATGGGCAAGTGGGGGCGAATGCACCGGGAGTATCTGAAAGAGCACAGGCCGATTCAATACAACTGCCTGCTCCTGTCCGGCAAGCTGTGGACATACCTTGCTGACCTGAATGAGCAGGCGCAGGACAGGCTGGAACGAATCATCGACCAGATGAAAGCTGCCGAGGGAATCACGGAGACCCTGAAAGCTAGTGCCCCAATGGCGTGGGTGCAGCGTATGAACAGCATCCGCAACCGGGCAGAGGAAATCATCCGAGAGGAGCTTATTTATGAATGAACATGACAGAAGTATTCAAACACTTGAAACCTGCATGACTCTCGAATGATCGCTGCCGTTTTCATATGACGAGATCATGGATAGCGTCTTAGATTTCGACATGGTCAATGCCAAGCCGGACGCGATTTTAAGCCAACTGACAGTTTGGGAGCCTTGAATCATTTCCATCCCCCCGGGGGGCTTCCGAAACAGAGCAGAATCTGCTATACTGACCCTGTCAGCTTATTAAGAATACCACAAGCGGAGCACCACACTCTCTGACAAAGGGTGTGGTGTTCCACTGTCAAAGGATGCAGGAAAATGGAAATGAAACAGCGCGTCAAGGACTATTGGACTCAGCGTTCCCATGATTTTGGAACGGTTCGAAAGAATGAATTGGAAAACGAAATGGGGCAAAGGTGGCTTCGGGAGATCGAGCGGTTCCTGCCGGAGGGGAGAAGTCTGGACATTCTGGATGTGGGCACCGGCACCGGCTTCTTCGCCGTTCTTCTGGCGCAGCAGGGACACCGGGTAGAGGGCATCGACCTGACCCCTGCCATGCTGGAGGAAGCCCGGACTCTGGCGAAGCAGCGGAATCTGGATATCACTTTCCGGGAAATGGATGCGCAGAATCTTGCGTATCCTGACGGCACCTTTGATGTGGTCATCAGCCGGAATCTCACATGGACGCTGCCAGACCCGCAGAGAGCCTACGTTTCGTGGTTCCGGGTGCTGAAGCCCGGCGGAGTGCTTCTGAATTTTGATGCGGAGTATGCCGCCCATGTGCGCAGCCACAGCGTCCAGAACCGCAAGGTCGCCCCGGACAGCCCCTACGGTCATGTGGGCATGACGGATGCACTGCAACAGGAGAACGACGCGATTACCCTTTCTATGGACATAGGGCAGGCACGCCCGGAATGGGACGGGGAGGTTTTGACCCGTGTGGGCTTTCAAAGCTGTCAAACGGATACGCAGGTTGGGAAACGTCTGCTGGGCGAACTGGACTTGACTACTGCGCCCATGTTCGGCATCTTTGCCAGTAAATAATTCGCAAAAAACAACCCCCCAGGGGGCTTCCGAAGGGAATCCGGGTGTGTTACCATAGGGACAAGATGAAACACACATTCCCAAATTCCTTCCTAATCCAAGGGGAAAACGCCGCACTTTTGGGAAGAAGTGCGGCTTTTTTCCGATTTTTGAGGTGTCGATATGAAACAGTTTGCAAGCTACGAAGAAGAAAACATCCACTACTGGACGAACCGGGCTTCCGACTACTCCGGGGTCAATCAGGAGGAGCTGGCCTCCGACCAGAAAACGGTCTGGCGGGGTATCATCTCCCGGCGCATTGCCGCCCGGTTTCCGGGGAAGAATCCCTCTCAGATTCGGGTGCTGGACGTGGGCACCGGTCCGGGCTTTTTCGCCATTATTCTGGCGGAGCTGGGCTATCAGGTGACCGCTGTGGACTATACCGCGTCCATGCTGGAGGAGGCGAAGGGCAACGCGGGGCCGTTGGCGGAGAAGATCGACTTCCGGCAGATGAACGCGGAGGAACTGACCTTTCCCACGGCTTCCTTTGATGTGCTGGTAACCCGGAATGTGACCTGGAATCTGCCCAACCCGGAGAAAGCCTATGCCCAGTGGATGCGGGTGCTGAAACCCGGTGGGCTGCTGCTGAACTTTGACGCCAACTGGTATCGCTACCTCTGGGACGAGGATGCCCAGGCGGCCCACGCACAGGACAGGAAGAATCTTCAGGCTTCGGATGTCCGGGACGAGACTGCCGGAACGGACGTGGATGCCATGGAAGCCATCGCCCGGAAAACGCCGCTTTCCAAGCACCACCGCCCTGCGTGGGACTTGGATGTGCTGCGGGGACTGGGAATGCAGGCGAATGCTGATACGGAAGTCTGGAAGCAGGTTTGGACGAGAGAAGAGAGAATCAACAATGCTTCCACGCCTATGTTCTTAGTGGAGGGTTTTAAGGTGGGTGTTGCTGTTTGAAAAAATACGTTTTACACAGATTCCTACAACTGATACCCGTCCTCATTGGCATCACTTTTCTGTCCTTTGCCATGATGCGCGTGGCCGGCAGTGATGCCATCATCGAGCTTTACGGCGATAAGGGCGCGGTGGCGCAGGAGATCATCGACGCCAAACGGGCGGAACTGGGCCTCGATAAACCCTTCCTCACCCAGTATCTATCCTGGGTGGGCGGCATGATGCGGGGCGATATGGGCGTAAGCTATGTTTCCGGGAAAGATGTGTTTCAGACCTTCATTTCCAAGCTCCCGGCGACGCTGCTCTTGACTGCCCTGTCCATGGTCATGACAGTGGTCATTTCCGTTCCGCTGGGTGTTTTGGCGGCGTTGCGGCATGACAAGTTCACAGATTACGTTCTGCGTTTTTTCAGCTTCGTGGGAAATTCCCTTCCCAACTTCTTCGTGGCGCTGCTTCTCATGCAGATTTTCTCCATCCATCTGAAATGGCTTCCTGTCATTTCCAAAGGCGTGAGCATCCAGAGCGCCATGCTGCCCACTCTGACCCTTGCCATTGCCATGTCTGCCAAGTATATGCGGCAGGTGCGGGCCACGGTGCTGGAGGAGCTGAACAAGGATTACGTCATCGGCGCGAAGGCAAGAGGCGTCCGCAGCTCCGTTGTCCTCTGGAAAAGCGTGCTGAAATCCTCCATGCTCACCATCATCACGCTGCTGGCTCTGTCCATCGGAAGTCTCTTGGGCGGTACGGCGATTATTGAGAGTATATTCATGTGGGACGGCGTGGGCAAGCTGGCGGTGGATGCCATCACCATGCGGGACTACCCCATGATTCAGGCTTATGTGGTCTGGATGGCAATCATCTATGTGCTGGTCAACCTGATCACCGACCTATTGTACCATGCCCTTGACCCGAGAATCCGATTGGGGGGTGCGTGCGGATGCGTGAAGTTACCATACGGAAGCAGAAAATCAAAAAGGACAGCGTAAAAATCCGTCTTATTCTGTTCGGCACCCTCGCTGTGCTGTTAATTGTCTGCTCCTTCTTCTCGGAGTATCTGACCCCCTGTGACCCCTATTTGCAGGATTTGAGCATTACCAAGCAGCCGCCAGATGCGGAGCATCTTCTGGGCACGGACCGCTACGGACGGGATATGCTGTCCCGGGTCATTGTGGGCAGCCGAACCAGTATTTTTTCCACCCTTTTGCTGGTTGCGATCATCACCGCTTTGGGAACCGCCGTGGGCGTGGTCTGCGGCTGGAACGGCAAAGCGTTGGATACGGTGCTCATGCGGATTTCCGATCTGTTCCTTGCCTTCCCCGGGCTGGTGTTCGCGCTGGCGGTAGCCGGTGTGCTGGGAGGCGGACTGCAAAACGCCATTATCGCGCTGGCGGCGATTTCCTGGCCCAAATATGCCCGGCTCGCCCGGAGCCAAACCCTTGCCCAGAAGGAAACGGCCTGGATGAAGGCGGCAAAGCTCTCCGGCAGCAGCACGGTCAAGCTCATTTTGAAGCATATCCTTCCCAATATCATCGGCCCGATTTTGGTGACGTCCATGCTGGACATCGGCACCATGATGATGGAGCTGGCTGCCCTGAGCTTCTTAGGGCTGGGCGCGAAACCGCCCATAGCGGAATGGGGCAGCATGATGAGCGACACCCGGAGCCTGATGACCACCTCTCCCTGGATCACCTTCTCTCCCGGTATCGCGATTTTTATTTCCGTCATGATCTTCAATCTGCTGGGCGACACCATCCGGGACTACGCAGACCCGAAAAGCCGAGGGAGGTAACGGTATGGAAGAATTGTTGCGATACGACCATGTGGACATCTCCTATAACGGCTTTCTGGCTGTGAAGGATGTGAGCTTCACCCTGGAACCTGGCGAAATTCTCGGCATCGTAGGCGAAAGCGGCTGCGGAAAATCCACCCTGATCAAAGCCGCCATGGGTCTGCTGGGGAGCGCCGGAATGGTGACCCGGGGCGACATCTGGTACAAGGGGAAAAATCTTCCCGATCTGCCCCCCAAAGAACTTCGCAAACTCAACGGTCCGGAACTGGGCATGATCTTCCAGAGTGCGGGCAGCTCCTTCTGCCCCATCCGCACCATTGAGGCACAATTATATGAAACCATGACCGAGCACGAGAAAACTTCCAAAGCGGAATTTCTCGACCGGGCAATGGAACTTCTGGGCAAGCTGGGCTTTGAGGATGGAAAACGAGTCCTTGGAAGCTATCCCTTTGAGCTGTCCGGCGGAATGCAGCAGCGGGTGGGCATCGCTGCGGCTATGCTTCTGAATCCCAGCGTCCTTCTGGCGGACGAACCCACCTCCGCACTGGATGTGTCGGTGCAAAAGCAGGTGGTGGAGGAGATGCTGCTGGTGCGAAAGACGTTCGGTACTGCCATTATCTTGGTGGCCCACAACATCGGTGTCATCGGGGCCATGGCGGACAAGGTGCTGGTGATGAAGAACGGGGAAGCCGTGGAGTATGGCGACACCCGGCAGGTTCTCGGGAGTCCACAGGCAGCGTATACCCGGCAGCTTCTTTCCGCAGTGCCGAGACTACGGAGGGCATGAGATGGAACCGATTCTGAAAGTTGAAAATCTGACAAAGGTCTTCTCCCGCAGCGGTCAGGAGGATTTTACTGCCGTGAATAGCATCTGCTTTAACCTCAGCCCCGGCGAGTGCTTAGGCATCATTGGGGAAAGCGGCAGCGGAAAGACCACCGCAGTGAATATGATCACCCGGCTGCTGGATGCCACCGACGGGAAGATCTTGCTGGACGGCGAAGATATTACCCACCTGAAAGGGAAAGACCTTCGCAGGGTTTACCGGAAAATGCAGATGGTTTTCCAGACTCCCACAGATTCCTTTGACCCTCGCCGGACCCTGGGGGACGGCATTGGGGAGAGCCTGCGAAACATCGGGATGTCCCGGAAGGAGACCCGGGAAGAAGTGGAGCGGCTGCTGGGAAAGTGCGGCCTTCCTGCTGACTTTGCGGATCGCTATCCCCATCAGGTCAGCGGTGGACAATGCCAGAGGGCGGCCATCGCCCGGGCCCTTGCCGTGAAGCCAAGGCTTCTCATCTGTGATGAAGCCACCTCCGCGCTGGATGTGACCGTGCAGAAGGAAATTCTGGAACTGCTGAATGAACTTCGTTCGCAACAGGGAAACAGCCTGTCCATCCTGTTCATCTGCCACGACCTTTCTCTGGTGCAGCAGTTCTGTGACCGGGTGCTGGTGATGTATCACGGCATCATCGTGGAGGAGGGCATCCCCAACGAAGTTATCGGGCACCCCAAGAATGCCTACACCCAACGCTTGATCGACAGCGTTCTGTAATACCCATTGGTGCCAAGCCAAGTGACTGGCTTCCACATATTCCATTTGGAGAAAGGAAACAAAGAAAATGAAAAAAGCGCTTTCCCTGATGATTGCCGCCTGCCTTGCGGTTTCTCTGCTGGCTGGCTGCGGCAGCAGTACCCCGGCAGCAACGCAGGCACCTGCTGCTGACAATGGCAGCAATGCGTCTCAGCAGGAGGCCCCCGCAGCCAAGAAGGTCATGACCATCGGCGACACCACCTTCAACTCCGAAAACTGGGAGGAAACCGTTGACCCCCACCGCACCTACAACGGCTGGGCCTGCATCCGCTACGGCATCGGTGAGACACTGGTGCATTACACCGACACCATGGAGCTGGAACCCTGGCTGGCAAAGGAATGGAGTAACGATGGCAACTGCACCTGGACCATTACCCTCCAGGACAACGTCACCTTCTCCAGCGGACGGAAGATGGACGGCGCGGCTGTCAAGCAGTGCCTGGATCACCTGATCGAAGTCCACGACCGTGCCCCCAGCGACACCAAGATCATTGATGTCAAGGCAGACGGTCAGGTATTGACCATTACCACCAGCGAGCCCAACCCCGCCCTCATGAACTATCTGGGCGACCCCTACGGCTGCATCATCGATGTGGACGCCAGCGACTTTGAAACCGGCATCGTTTCCGGCACCGGCCCCTATGTGGTGGTGGACATGGTCACCGACGATCACCTGACCCTAACCAAGAACACGAATTACTGGAACGGCACCCCCAAGATCGACGAGCTGACCATTCGCACCCTCAGTAACGGCGATACCCTGTCCGCCGCTTTGCAGGCCGGCGACATTGACGCCGCCTACGGCATGGCATACGAGGCTTACCCCAACTTTGAAAACGGCGACTATCAGTTCTCCTCCATTCAGACCTCCCGGGCCTTCTTCGGCTCTATGAATATGACCAGCCCCATCATTCAGGACGCGGCTGTTCGGAAAGCCATTGCCATGGGCATCAACAAGGAAGGCTTCGTGGCGACCCTGCTGGATGGTCACGGCGTTCCCGGCAACGGCGCGTTCCCCAACGGCTTCTCCTCTTTCGGCGGTGAGAAGGTCACGACGGAAACCTACGATCCCGAAGGAGCCAAGGCAGTTCTGGAAGCTGCCGGCTGGGTGGACACCAACGGCGACGGCATCCGGGAGAAGGACGGCGTGAAGCTGACCATTCGATGGCTGACCTATCCCAGCCGTCAGGAGCTGCCCCTGCTGGCCGAATCCGTGCAGGCATCCCTGAAAGAGATCGGCATGGATGTGGACATCAACTGCACCGCAAACCGCCGGGAGTTTCTGAAGGATATGACAAGCTGGGACATCTACGCCTCCGCCCTGGTCACGGCTCCCTCCGGCGATCCCCAGTATTTCTTCACCACCAGCTGCCTGCCCGGCATGAGCTACAACTTTGGCGCCTATGAGAACGAGGAAGTCAGCGCTATGATCGAAGAACTGTCCACCGAGTTCGACATCGCCAAACGGGGTGAGCTGGCTGTACGCCTACAGCAGGCGATTCTCGATGACAACGCCTATGTGTTCTGCTCCTTCCTGGAGATGAACATGATTTCCAAGACCAATGTGACGGGCTACACCGCCCACGCCTGTGACTACTATCAGGTCACCGCGGATTTGGATATCAACTAAGCAAAACACACGCCCCGGTTCAAAGCGAATCGGGGCGTATCCTGTTTTGGGCGTTATTGCGTTACATCCTCCGCTTCCACAAACAGGTTCGTCACCTGAATGGGAATAGGCAGCCTGCTCATTTTTGCCGCGTCAAACACATATTCCAGCATATCTGCGCAGCAGCTTTTCTCCATCTTCACCACAGTTACGCTGGCAATGTCATTGTGGGAGAATATCTTTTCCAGCTTGGTGGTGATGTCAAAGTCAGCAACCGGGCAGCACAGAAGCGGCACCTTGCCTTTTGCGATTTTTTCGTGGAAGGTGGGACAGGCAAAGGCGCTGCAATCCGCCGCGATCAACAGATGGGCACAATGAAAATAGGGCGACACCTCCGGTACCTGCCAGAGCTTGATGGGCCACTGAGGAAGGTCGCTGGTCTTATCGTCAAACATCCGCTCGTCGAAATTATCGAAGTGCTTCCATGGATTAAAATCATGTCCAATCATCGCGCATCCTCCCAGCCATTCAATTTACAAACACGCCCAGATCTTCCAGACAGTCTGCCAGCTGCCCTTCATCCAGCGCTGTATCAATGAGCAATTCCTTTTTTGCCATTTGCACTGACGCGCCGTGGATGCCGCTGATGCGCATCATCGCACTTTCCAGACAGGACTCGCAGTCATCACAGTTCACACGGCTTTTGCAGGTCTGGCAGGCCATATAGGTGATTGGAAGGGTATAGGTCATGGGATTTCCTCCTTGCGTGAGCGCAAGCAGAGGAGAACCACATTTTTATTGCCCTGAGAAGTTGGAATTTCTCAGGGCTTTCTTGCATTTTTGGAATATATTGACTTCAATTTATACTTTGCGGCACAATCGACATTTCAATCATTCTCCGATACAATGGCAGCACCAAAGTAAAGGAGGACTGAGCATGAACATCAACTATATCCGTGTGGGTGATTATTTTATCCCAGACCTGACGCTGCCGGAAGAAATCCGCCCTATTGGCAGATGGGGACGAATGCACCGGGAGTATCTGAGGGAGCACAAGCCGATTCAGTACAATTACCTGCTTCTTTCTGGCAAGCTGTGGACATACCTGGCAGATCTGAATGAGCAGTCACAGACCAGACTGGCGCATGTGATCGAGCAGATGAAAGCCGCCGAGGGTATCACAGAGGCTCTGAAAGCCAGTGACCCAATGGCATGGGTGCAGCACATGAACAATATACGCGCCAGAGCAGAGGAGGTCATCCGAGAGAAGCTGATCTTTGTATGAAGATGGGAGAATATATCCGGGAACTGGAAACCTATGTAGCATCCCGCAAGCTGAATCTTGGGGATGGAGAATCCGTCCTGTCGCTGCTCTATGAGGCATACGGTGATATCAACCCGATGTATGATGACCAAATTAAGACAGATTTTGCGGAACTGTATCATGCATTGAACGGAACGCCGTTACGGGAAATGGGCTGGATTATCAACCCTGTCTGTGCCCTCTGCCGGGATCATGAACGCTCCGGGGTTGTACACGGGGTACAAGTCGGCATTCGGCTAGCGCAGGAAACGCGGATTGCTGAATAAATCATATATTCAATGCCTCGGCTCCGTTCTGGAATCGAGGCACATTTTGCGTGTTTTTGCCTCACACTTTCATGATACGGCGACAGCCGACTCTTTCATAGAGCCGGCTGTTGTTATTTCTCCATTATTTTGGGGGCTGCATCACTTTTTGGTGGGACATCCCTGTATTGTTTCAGTCGGTAGAAATCAGGTAGTCAAGATAGTCTTGGGACTCAGGCAGTCGTGGGGTATTGGCAATGATGCCGATATACACGCTGTCAGAGAAACCGGCTTTCTGAAACGCAGATAGTTGTGTCAATTCCAGAGCGTTATACACGGTTTCTGTTACGGCGGTGTATTCCTGCGCCGCATTCAGATTGTACTCCACGGCATTGTCTTCCAGAATGACCTGATTGGCAGTCAGACAGGCAGAATCCAAAATATCCGATAGATCCAGCAGATAGCCGCTGGCAGAGCAGAGATCGTAGGCTTCCCGGTTCATGAGAACCAAATCCAATTGCTTGGAATTGATGGTTGCCAGCAGCTTCATTCTGGATGCGTAGGCGAATTCGTGATCGGAAGCGGCGGGATTATCGGACAGATACAGATTCCGGTAGAGCCGCACCTCGTTACGCTTGGGATTCAACCCGCGGCAGGTCAGATAGTCCTCCGTCAGCCGGGCTTCCATATCCTCGCCCACAGAAACGTTCAGGTAGGCGAGATACACCACCGGCTCCTTTTTGGTAGCTGCCCGATACACCCCGGATAGCAGGATTCCCAACGCCAGGATGGTCAGAAGAATCGGCGCTTTGTAGTACAGCCAGATGTGTTCCAGCTTTTTTGCCCGGCTCAGCTGCCGGAACATTTCCCGACGCTGGCGGCGCTCCTCCGGGGACAGCTTCATTGGTCTGCCCCACTTTCCTCTGCCGGGTCATAGGAGCAGGCACGGATTACCTTGCCCAGCAGATAGGAGCTGAGCAAAGCGCAAAGGCCCTCGCCAAAGATGATCAGCGGGGTGTAGATGGCAACCACCGCAAAGAACATGGCAAAATGGATGGCAAACACCAGAATCGTGCAGAACAGATAGTGAATGCCGATCAGCAGGGCGTTTTTCAGCATTGCCCAGTTGCTGTTTTTTACACTGGCAACCAACGGAAAAACATAGATCAGTACAATTACATAAGCAATCGCCGCCACAATGATCAGCGCCAGACCCAGCGTGCAAATCACGGACAAAATGCCGGTGGTGCCTTTGTAAAGGTGGTAGAGAATGTATCCATCCGCTCCCAGCAGGATGCCCAGCGCCAGCAAAATCAGCCACAGAATGGTCGCCTGCCGGAAATTCTCCCGGAAGGCCTTGAGGAACTGGCCGGTGAGCGGCGGCTCTTCCTCCCGGGCAAGACGCAGGGTCACGTCATACAGGGCGGCTGTGGCGGCTCCCGCAGTGAACACCGGCAGGGAGCAAATAATCCACAGAAGATTCAGATAACATCCGTAGCACAGCTTCAGCATGATTTGGCTGAACTTGCTGTCATAAGAAAACAGTTTCATAGGTAACCTCAAAGCGTTCCTGTGGATTCCCGGTAGATCAGGTCGGTTTCCGTGTGGATGGTACGATAATCCAGAGATGGTGCCTTGATCCTGGAAATCAGCAGGTGGACAGCGGAATAGGCGATGATCTGGGTGTGAATATGCACCGTGGTCAGCGGTGGCTTGCTCAGCCGGGATTCGGCAGAATCATCAAAGCCGCACAGACGCACATCCTCCGGCACCCGCTTTCCCACAGCGGCCAGCGCCTGCATCAGATCGGTTGCCACAAAATCGTTGGCGCAGATGAAAACTTCCGGCAGCTCCGGCATATCCGGAATAATCTCCATGAATTCCTCCCGGTGATTCTGTTTGATGACGAAGCGATCCTCAACCTTCTGCCCCGCCATCAGCATGGTCAGATAAAAGGCGGTATAGCGCTCAAAGAAGGACTGACAATGGTCGTAATTTCCAACGAACCCAATCTTCGTGAAGCCCTTTTCCAACATATCATTGACAAACCGGGTGATTTCGGTAGTATTATCCATATAGAGCTGGTCAGCAGGCAGGCTTCTTCCGCTGCGCTTGGCAGGGCCGTCCACAAACAGAATGGGAACATCCAGACCGCAGAGCATCTCGTCGTAATCCCAGTCAAACATCTCAATGCACATGATTGCCTTGATCTGCCCCATGTTCATGGTAATCGGGAGGGTCTTGTTGGCTAGCTCTGTCCCCGTGACCCGATGGGTGTTCATGGTGTAGCCCAGCTGAGAGATTTCCCGCTGAAATTTATCCAGCATCAGGGACGCAAAATGAGAATGTGTCAGGAAAGAACCGGTAAGCAGGGCGATTTCTCCCTGATATCCGGGCGTTGCAGGGCGTTCTGTTTCAGGGGCAGCAGGTGCGCCGGAAATGGCGGCAAGAGAACCGGCGTAGGAAAACTGCTTATAGCCCATCTCCATGGCTTTCTGCAGAATCTTTTCTCTGGTGGCGTCTGCCAGCCCTTCGGTGTTGTTGATGGCTTTGGATACGGTATTTCTGGAGATCCCCAGGGCGTCGGCAATATCCTGAATGGTAACTTTTTTGTTCATCTCAGCCCTCCTGATTCGCGTTCTTTACAATTAATTATAATATAACACATTCCATATGCAAATGTCAAATTTTGACCATTGGCATTGTGTGCAAATATGACTGCACTAAATCGTGCATTTGCACCAAAGATTGTGCAAATGTTAAATTTGTGTTGACAGTCGAAAGAGCAAGTGATACCATGAAGTTGTCAAAAGTCCTCTTGAATTGTGCAAATGTAAAATTTAAGAGGGCAAAATAAAAAAAGGAGGAATCAAATGAAAGGAGCAATGGCACGCACCTCTGAAAAAACGGGCAAAGCATCCGGACTGCATAACACGCTGGTTTATATGCGCCAGCATTGGCAGCTGTATGTAATCTTTATGCTGCCCGCGGTTCTGTTGACCGTCATTTTCCGCTACATCCCCATGGGCGGCGTTTTGATCGCGTTTACAGAGTACAACCCCATCAGAGGTATCCTGGGAAGCGAGTGGGTAGGCTTCAGCCACTTTACCCGGTTCCTGTCGTCCCCGGACTTTATGCGGTACCTGATGAACACCCTGAAGCTGAGCATCTTCGGCCTTCTGTGGGGGTTCCCGGCTCCGATCCTGCTGGCCTTCCTGCTGAACCGGATTCTCAGCAGCGGCATCAAGCAGAAGATCCAGCTGGTACTGTATATGCCCAACTTCATTTCCGTCATCGTCCTGTGTGGTATCGTCCGAATTTTGCTGTCCCCCACCGGCATGATTAACATGCTGCTGGGTACCAACTACAACTTCATGACGATGCCCGAAGCCTTCCGCACCATCTACATCGCCAGCGGCATCTGGCAGGGCGCAGGCTGGGCCTCCATCATCTACACCGCAGCCCTGTCCAACGCCAGCAAGGAGCTGAAGGAAGCCGCTGTCCTGGATGGAGCCAACATCATTCAGCAGATCAAGGCAGTGGAATGGCCCGCCATCAAGGACACGGTGCTGATCCAGTTCATCATGAGCGTGGGCAACATCATGTCTGTCGGCTTTGAAAAGGCCTATGCCCTGCAAACCGACCTGAACCTGAACGCCTCCGAAATCATCTCCACCTACGTCTACAAAAAAGGTCTGCTGGACGGCGACTACGGCTTCTCCACCGCCGTGGGCCTGTTCAATACCGTCATCAACGTTGTGCTTCTGATCTCCATGAACAGCATCGTGAAGAAGCTCAATGACGGCAAGGGCGTCTGAGGAAAGGAGAAGATGCAATGAACACCAAATTCTCCCGGCTTACCGGCTCTGACAAGGCGATCATGATCTTCGCCTACACCATACTGGGCCTGTTTATGGCAGCCATTATCCTGCCGGTTATCTACATCATTCTGGCATCCTTTATCGATCCCGTCACCCTGCAGAACAGCGGTCTGACCTTCGACTTCAGCAAATGGACGCTGACGGCCTATGAGCGTGTCATGTCCAACGCGCAGATCTGGACGGGCTTTAAGAACGCCATGATCTACTCCGTCCTCTTTACCATCATTTCTGTCACGGTGACGCTGCTGGCAGCCTACCCCATGTCCCGCCCGGACTTCAAGGGCAAGGGCTTCTTCAACGTCATGTTCGTCATCACCATGTTCTTTGGCGGCGGTCTGATTCCCACCTACCTGCTCATCAGCGATCTGGGAATGCTGGACACCATCTGGGCCATCCTGATTCCCGGCGCGTTCAGCGTTTGGAACATGATTATTGCCCGCACCTACTACATGGGCATTCCCCATGATATGCAGGAGGCCGCTGAGATCGACGGTGCTTCCGAAATGGTCTACTTCTTCAAAATCCTGCTGCCCCTGTGTATGCCCATCATCGCTACCATCGCCATGTGGCAGTTCGTGGGTATGTGGAACAGCTACTTTGACGCCATGATCTACCTGAACGACGCGGCAAAGCAGCCCCTGCAGCTGGTGCTGCGGGCCATTCTGATTCAGAGCCAGCCGGAACCCGGCATGGTTTCCGATATGCAGAGTACCGCCGCACGGGCACAGCTGGCAGAGCTTCTGAAGTACGCCACCATTATCATCTCCAGCGTTCCCCTGATGATCCTGTATCCCTTCTTCCAGAAGTATTTTGACAATGGCATTATGGCAGGTGCCGTGAAGGGATAATCCAACATTATTGAATCGTAAAGGAGAAGAACAATGCGTAAATTTACTAAACTAATGTCTCTGGCACTGGCAGTGGTTCTGACTATGTCCCTGCTGGCCGGCTGCGGCGGCAAGGGCGGCGTAGGCGGCGCTTCCGCAGGCCTGGAAGTTGACCCCGCAACCTTGCAGTTCCCTCTGGCAGAAACCGCCACCATCAAGGG
>OBLI01000503.1_pt1 | contig 41487 bp, 65 predicted proteins | sample 1519701 | NCBI WGS metagenome assembly OBLI01 (sample SAMEA3663005, study PRJEB22513) | pig gut metagenome | biome: pig gut; feature: pig-associated habitat; material: faeces | place: France | collected 2012
TAAAGAAACTTAAAACAATAAAAAAGGCATCCTAACCTCACGGTCAAGATGCACTAAGAGCAATGAATCGTTTTATAGATAATTAAAACAACGATTCTATTGCAAAGTTACAATTTTTTTACCTTTACTCAAAATCTAAACAACACTATTTAATAATTGCTTATCATTATCTTTGTCGTAATCAAATGGATAAAATGTATTTGCTAAGGCATCCATCTTATCAGGAGAACGTTTTAGCCGTGCCTTAATCAGATCTTTAGATTCTATTATTATAGAGCCGTCTGATTGAAACAACCAATGGGGTTCACACAATTCTTGGTCTAACTCATCATCGGGTGGAAGAGCTGCATAGAATCCATTTTTAGGATTAAGCCAGTCTCTTATACACCAAAACAAATAAGCTCTCATATTAGCAAATGTGTAACATCCTGTTATATCATTTTTATTCTTAACACCTTGAGAGAATTTGCATGAGAATGCATTTAGAAAATTCTGCTCAATTAGTCTAGAGTAAACGCCAGCCCCTTCACCTATAGTGTCTATAAAAGCTTTGTTCCGATGGTTCGCTTTTAGGTAGTTGGCAACAACTCCTGCTACTGCCATATGGTCAGCTCTTCCTCCCGAATTATGACATTTTATTTCTGACACATAGTTACCTTGACGTGCGATAAAGCAAGATCTATCACGTCCCATACCTGCCACGTCTACACCTAGACGTATAGGTTTGTGAGAAATGAACCCACTGTCTTTTAGTTCTTCCCATCGTTTATGAGCAATCTCACACCACTCATAAGGTATTAGAGTATCTTCTGATACCTTTGGAAACATGCCAAGAACCTTTACGCGAAACAGGTCATTAGGGGTAAAATACTCTCCTTCCCATTCAAAATCCCCTCTTCCTTCATCATATTCGCTTTGGCTTATCTTCTGCGTCCATGCATTTACCTTATCTGCTACCCATTCATAGTCAACTTGACCGGGGATGACGTTTTTCTTACTGACTACGTTCTCTGCGTTAAGAGAAGATAATCTGAACTTTTTGAAGCGAGGGGACTTCATTGAGTTGGCTGCATACCCTGTTGTAACGTTAGGGTTGAACACCAATAACAATCTAGAGTTTCCTTGCAGGTTACCCTCGATTGCGTTATATACAGAATCTGAGATACCCGATGCTTCGGTAACAACAAACATGGTGTTAACAGCATGAAATCCAGACCATGCTTCAGTATTATCATCAGCAGACTTGAATCCTGTCAGATACCATTCCTCATAATCAGTTCTGATGCCATCCGACAGCAAACGACCAGGCAGGAAGCCTGCCTTTTTGTATAGACGTGCCACTTCTGGTATCATGATGTTTGTTACCTGTCTTCCTGTCGGTGCAGTAAGAGCAATCTTGGTGTTCTTTTCCAAACTGCCATCTTTGCCGAAGCGAGGAGTGAGGTATAGAAAACATAAAGCAGCAACTGCAGCGATGAAGTCCTTTCCCCTTGCAGTTCCACTGGCTACCGTTGTCATTTTGTTTTTTTGAACAGAACGCAATATAGCCTTTTGCTCTTCGTCAAGGCGAGCCTTCAAGACCTCCTTGGCGAAGAGACACCAATCATTGCGCCATGCAATCATTTTTTTTATTGCTTTCTGTTCTGACATTTATTATTCTTCATCATCGGGAAGTTCCTTCATTAACTTCTCGAATGGATTTTCAACCAATCTGTTATCTACCTGCTCAACATAGCCACGCTTCTTGCCCTTAGTTTTCAGAAAAAACAAGATGGCTGTTACATTCCCTTCGTTTATAGCAATCTTTAACTTTGATTCAGCTAAATCTACAGACTCTTCTTCTATATTTTCTGTTTGTCGTGCAAATTCTTCATCTTTCTTGATCCATTCATAATAAGCTTGCCTGGAAACATGAGCCTTTTCACATGCATAAGAAACTATCCCAAGGCTTTCTTTGAAAGCTTTTAGGAATTTTCTTTTTTTTATATCACTCGAACTTTTTCGTTTTATTTCTTTCATATTAAATATTTTATGAGAATAAGTCTTTCTGAACTACACCATTCATGAGCTCGCCAATAGCTTCTTTAGTCGGTTTAGGGGGAGCCGACATTGTATTATCAAACCCACTATTTAGCATATCTAAAAATTTGTCCCATTTACAATTATCGAACAGTCCTGCTTCTTTAGGAAACAAGGCTCTCTGTTCTTCTTCAATAAACATTTTGGTTGTCTTGCCTCTCATGCGTCCTAATCTTGTATGACAATCATATACATAATTTGGTATCTCAGCTTTTGTATCTTTGATGATATCAAATCCATAAGATTTATGTATTGTATCTTTTAGAGGCGAGAAGTCTCCATTAAAACACTTAGATAGTATTACTATACCCTTTGATGCAAAAAGTTGGTTTAAATCTGATTTTTTGCTCTGAGCCAAGTCAACGTCGCGCAAAGCAGAAATCTCTTTTTTGATATTATTGTTTCCAATCTCATTGGACATCTCTTGCAAACATTTCCAAAAGTATGGTCTATGGAAAAGATAAAGCTCATATCCGCAGTATCCAGCAAGTTCAAATTCTCCATTTTTGATAGAAGAAATAAATACATTCTTGCATATTAACACATCGTGGTGATTGTGTGTAAGACATTTTGATTTTGTGGACAAAGTCTCGGTAATTTTTTCTTCTATGTCAATTCTTTTCTTATTGTTAAAAAGATTGCAAACAAAGAAATCAGCATCTCTATTCTTTTTTGCTTCAACCAAGAAGCAGACTGCTTCGCTAATGAATGAGTCGGCATGAGAAACATCATCTTTATTTTTTAAATCATTGACAATTTTTGTAACTAGACAATTACAATCTTCAGCCGAGACAGTTAGAAGGCGTTTCCAAAGATATGTCCTGTAACAATACATCATTTCATGAGCTGCATACAAGGCGTCTTTTATCAGACCTCTACGAATAGACTTTTGAATCATAGAGCTTACATCAAACATATTGTGACCATGAATGGTCAAAGGAGTACTGTTATTCATATATAATATTTTTTTGTTACATTGCAAAGTTACAAAAATATATTGAATTAACACGCTTGTAACATGCTTATATTCAATACGTTATTGAAGTTTAACTTTGCATGGTTCTGTTATGAAGCTATTCCTGACGCTAAATGAGTATGCACCTATATTTCTAACAACTAGACAATCATCTATACCAACATTTCCAGAAAACATTCCTATAATATTGTCTTCCATACATGCACATCCTTCAACAATAGCTTTTTCTACATGCGAGGATGTTTTGCTAATATGTTTCTCTACTTCTATAGTAGGATTTTTGTTTCCACACACAAATCCGACATCCATAGGTTTTGTGTCAACAACAATGAAAGTTTTCCCATTTACATTTTTAATATTTAGAACTTTAGTTACAAGATCCATACAGTCACTAACGATAAGCGTTCCACCTTCGTTTATAAGCATTTTTTCGTAGTTAGGGAAGTGATCTTTCATACGTTGTCCAATGCAATGTGCATATTCGTTCATGGTTGGTACATATTCTTTATATTGTTTTTTTAAAGAATTATCAATGTTTCCATACATATTCCCACCTATATCTATTATAGATGCATCTAGCTCATTGGCACATTTTGCCATTATGTCTATTCTTTTTTCAAACATTTCTAGTGAACGCGCTCCGTGTATGTGGCAATGGATGCATTTTATGCTTAGGTACTGATGCGTATAGGATTTGCATAGGAATTTATACAACTGACTATTAATGTCTATACCAAATCTTGACTCCTTGTCAAGATATTTACCTATATTAAGTCTTATTCCTATCTTGACTTTTTGCTTGTTGCAATTGGAGTATTCTATAAATTCATAGATTTCTTGTTCGCTTTCCAAGTTTACAATTCCACCAGCTTTAACAACATCTAACTTGTTACGAAAATCAGGAATCACACCATTATATATGATATCTTGATCTTTAAAACCATAATCTTTAGCTAAATTATATTCGTATGGAGAAACTATTTCAGCTAAGCATGATAGTTGTTTCGCTTGGATGCAAAACGGCTTGTAACTATTCGTTTTAAAGGAATAGCCATACATATAATTAGGATAAATAGAGCGGACTTCTTTTACAAACTTTTCTATGTTTGAACGGAATTTCTCTACATATGGGATATAATATGGAGTATTCATCTTGCTATTTTTATTTTTGCTATATTCTTTTTAAAATCATAGTCAAAATATTTGCCCCATTTATTCATAAGGGCATAGACATAATCGTAATGTTCTTTTCTGCTATCGTATTCTTCTTCTCCTAATATTTTGTCTTGAAATGCATTAGGTAAGAAATACATTTCACGTAAGCATATGCGGTTTTTTAGGATTTCTTGCATACAAATATCAATATCTCCTCTTGCATCATCTTTGGGGTTATATGTAGCCTTAAATCGCTTTTTATTGACAATTCTAAATTGTCCAGGCACACCAAGAAAATTAAATTCTCTATCATATGCATAGAGAGCTTTAGACATAGGTGGATATGCTATACCTATATCTAAGTCAACAATAAGCTGGGCAATACGTTCTAGTTCTTGCGACACAAGTATCTTACCTTCTTCGTCTGATTTGATATTAATACAATCAATCGTTCTATACATGAAATACTTAACGTCATCATCAACAATGGCTATGACATCTTCATTAGTATTTTCTATTATCCAGAAAAATGTTGAAACGAAGTCACTAACTTCTCCAGTAGGAATTACAAGGAGATTATTATGGCCATTTTTTTTGTAATCTTCTGCTTCTTCTTCGCGGACGACATAAGTGCAGTATTCTAATAGTTTTTCAGTAAAATGTATGTTAGGTCTTTGATAAGACATTACATAAATATTAAAAGAAATATTCTGACTCATAGTACTTTTTCATTTTAATCCCATACTTAATTTTAGGAGGAATTATTCTATGTCCTAGTAATTGTAGACATCTTAGATATGCCAAGTTAGCACCAGCCTTTTGGACAAACGGGAGCGTTGCATTTATTCTCGGATTCACTTCAAGTAGGTATGCTGCGTCATTGTTAATTATGAAGTCAAAACACATGTTACCGTCAAGCTTTAGTTCTTTTGTTATTTTTGAAGCTATTTCATATGCTTGTTTATGTGGCTTAATTTCTCCACTCATAACAGCTCCACATACCATGGAATACCCAACATAACCAACTTTAGAAATGACATTGCCTTTGTCTGCAAGAACACATACACTATAATCAAGCCCTTTTTTATGTTCCTGTAGAATAACATTAAATTTGTTTGCTTCAATCAACTGTAAAGCATACTCCTTAGTTAGATACAATGGGGAATCTTTTCTTCCTATTGTGTGAAGATCCTTTGCTTTTTTTTCGTCAATAACGAAAAAACCTTGACCGCCGCAACCGTTGCTTATCTTACAGCAGACATTCTCTCCTTTTTGTTCTATGAATTCTATAAAATCATAGTATTCTTGAGAAGATTTTGGGAATTTTTGCATAGGCATATAATACCCGTATTTCCACCCGATAAGTTTTTTGTTATTTGCGACAAGAAGACTTTCAGGTGATGATACAGATACCTTTATTCCATTTTCATTAAACAAACTTTTATTTTCAGATAATAGATAAAGCTCCTTAGTTATGTAAGGCAATATGATTTTTACATCATGTTTTTTACAAAGTCTAATAAGTTCATCTATATAATTAGGCTCTGTAATTTTGGGCACTACATAACTCCAATCAACTCCTGTTCGAAGAAGATTGTGCTCGTTACAATCAACACCAACTATTCTAATTTCGACTTTATCGGTATTGTTTTTTAGGCATTCAATAAGTTCTTTGGAAAAACTTGAACACCCGGTTATCATTACATTAAATCCTTTCATTTTATTTCTTTTTTAAGATAAAATCTACATCATCGTACCAAATAGCTCTTGCTTTAATTTTTCTCGTACCTGTCTTCCCTTTAGATACAATAACTTTTTTATCATCGAGTTTAAGAAGCCTTGTTAGACTTTGATAGTCAAGTTCGTTTTTACATACGATAAGTACATAATCGTATTTTTCGTATCGTATTGGCTCCATGTCCTTTATCTTTATATCTTTATTGCTTTTGGCTGGATAGTTAAGTCCAAGATTTACAACTAAGTCGCTCGTCCATTCTGCCAACTTTTCTACATCCCATTCTCCTGCATGAGTATTTGCTGAAATACTAATAGCCTTTTTTTCGCTTTCTGTGTAACCTATGAGTTTTTTGCATAGGACTTTTCTATAGGGATCTAGTTGTAATAGGATCTTGCATCTTTGGTTTCCACTTATAATGCTAAGGTTTTCATCAATGACAATGACCCCAAAGTCACCTAATTTCGTTAGGCTTGCTTCGAGCTCATCTTTCTTTTTTGTAGTGAGTTTTTTTCTAGGATTCGGAAACTTGTAGTTTAGCTCTGAGACAGAAAGCTCTAAAACCTCTATTCTTTTTTCGTTTTTTTCGTCCATTTCTCTATATGTTTAATTGTTTTTTTGCTAATTCAAATGCGGATAATATAGTATCATCCATATCATAATATCTATAACTTCCAAGTCTTCCTCCAACAATAATGTCGTCATAGAACTTGAGTTCTTCCTTATATTTATTTAGAATATTCTCATTCTCGGGGGTATTGATGGGGTAGAAAGCTTCTGTAACTTCTTTACCTGACAAACCATTGGGATATTCAAATGTTACGATAGTTTTGTCTAGTGGTTCTAACGATGGCTCGAAAAAACGATGCTCAACACTTCTCGTATATGGAACTTTGATGCTTGTATAGTTAACAACAGCACAACTTTGATAGTTGTTTGTATCTTGACATGTGTGTTTAAATTTCAAACTGCGATAGGGCAGTTCTCCATATTTATAATCAAACAAACTATCTATACGCCCTGTGAAAATAAGTTTATTTGCAATGTTTTTCCATCTTTTTTTTATCCTATAAAAAGGAAGACATTTTAATACTGTGATATTTTCGAGAAGTTTTTCAAACAGAGTATTGTACCCTTTATCTGGGATAAACTCGTATAGGTCGCTAAAATAGCGATTATCAAACGTATATCTAACAGGTATGCGTTTTATGATGGACGCTGGAAGGTTTTCACATTTTTCTCCCCATTGTTTCTCTGTATATCCTTCTATTAGTTTATGGTAAATGTCTGTACCTACCATAGATATAGCTTTATTTCTCAGTGATGGAGTATTTGAAATTGTTTGACTTTGTTTATTTATGATGTTTTTTGCTTCTTGTGCTGATTTTACTCCCCACATCTGATAGAATGTATTCATATTAAAGGGAAGATTGTATAATGTGTCATTATACATCGCTATAGGTTGATGGCAATATGGATGGACATTAACCAAAGAGGTAACAAAGTCGTAAACACGCTTATCGTTTGTATGGAAGATATGAGGACCATACATGTGTACTGTAATACCATGCATTTTTTTACAATAAAGATTTCCTCCTATATGATTACGTTGATCAATAACAATACACGTCTTGCCTACCTTTTTAGCAAGGTGGGCGAATGTGGCTCCAAAGAGACCTGCTCCTACTATCAAATAATCATATTTCATATCTTGTAACTTTGCTTGCAAATATACTTAAAATTATTTGAACAACAAATATAATTTATAAAAAATTCTACTTTGAAACATTTTTTTACTTTTACCAATATAATCGCTTTCATCAAGAAGAATTTGTTGGTTTTTATACATATAATCTGACTTTTTTATTGCAGTATATTCTTTTATTTAACTTTGTTAATCTTATCAACATTTAGATACTTGTCATATAGGATATTAGTAGCGTCTACTATCATCTGACTAGTATCAATTCCTAATGACTGATAAAAAGAACCATGTCCACTAAATGTTTCATATGCAATACGCATGATTCTACGTTCTTCCATTGTGAAATTATAATTGAAAGTTGAAAAGATAGAGAGTGCTCCTTTCAAATCTCCATCTTTTAGCTTTTGCACAGCTTGTGCAGTTTTACTCGTCTTCATAAAGTTCAATGTTTCTTGTTGTGAAATCATCTGCTGTCAAGATGATTTCTGACCCATTAACCATTTCTTCGACTTTCTCGCAAGCTTCATTAACATCTTCGGCTTCTACATTGATTACTTTCTGAAGGTTTTCTGTAATCAGAATTTTAAACTTTTCCATTTTATGTTATTTAAATGTCGTTATAATGAAGACCTTTACCATCCTCTAATACATGGTCTTCGTTTTCTACAAGTTCTGTGAGGGATAACAAGCATCCACGATAAAGGGCCTTTTTGAGGTCTTGGTAACGTGCTTCTGCTATATCCTTATCTGTGATGAGGGTTTATTTAAGTTGGTCCTCTGTGTAGAGATACCATGTCAATTTGTATATCTTCATATCTCAATCCTTTCTCTGAAATCTATAATTTGGACATTCCATTTTATCAGCCATCACAAGCAGGACAGGGAATAACAGACCATGCTTGCAAACATTACCATATTCGTTGGCCGCTTCACAAGTTTCGCAGCCATAATAGGTGTTGATGTTGAATACGCTCATTGACTAGTCTTCTTCGTATTCTTCTATGGCAAAATAGCGATCCTCGTCGCTGTTCTCTCTTACCATGTTACACATACCTGCTACGACTTCATTGCCTATTGCAAGGTCACAATGTGCTATTTGGTTTCCTAAGAGGTTGTTGGCTGTGATAACTTTTCGCTGTGGCAACTCTTCTGTATGCCAGGCTTTGTTTATTATTTCAGCTGCTTCTTGGGGTATCTGGAGGTTTATGATGTTTTTTATCATTTTCCCATTGTGGATTGTTACAACTTCCACGCTAATTAATGCTGTTTTCATATCTTAAAGTTTTATATTATACGCGCTTTACGTTTTCGCCCAACGGACTATGTATGTTTAAGTTGTCATCTTCCCTTAACGTTATTTCCAACGTGCCGATTTAACCGTCCGACACCCGTGCGTATTATTTTACGTCTTTCCTACGCTCTGACGGTGGGAATTAAGCATCCCTTTCCATGCTGTGTTTCGTATTCACCTTACCACTTCCGCTTTCAGTCCTTTCTTTTTGTTTGATGGTAGGAAACGGCTCAAAGGTCAGATGTTACCGCAAATCTGTAAGACTACCATATGGCTAATGAGGCCTTTGTTCCGCTTTCGGTGTCGCTCCGAGTGGTTTCTATCCCAGCGGATAGAAATTATTTTATCTTGCTTACAAGATAATCTATCTCTTCTTCGTTAAGTTCTATGTTTTGTGAATGTTTGTATTTGATGACCGCTTCTATGCCAATGTATGATTTTACTGTTTTATAAACTTCCTCATCGTCATAGTTACAAATGTTAAGAATGATCTCTTGAGCAAATGCCAAAAGTTCATCATCCGCTTTCTTTTTTGTTTGAGCGAGGGTTTTCTTCAGGGCTTCTGTTTCTGTCATAAACACACATCCCATCTCTATTGGAAAATCGTTTTTAATGTTTTCACACATTTGGTCTATGTCTGATCCAAATTTTTGTGCAAAATAGGTATCACCTTTGAGCGATTGTAAAACCTGTATTTCTTCCTGCTTTTTCATTGCTCTTTATTTTATAAGTTGTTGTTTTAATTATCTATTGCAAAGATAGTCATTTTTTTTGAATTAACCAAATTTTAAAACTTGTAATTTATTGATAATCAATAGTTTAACTTTAGCTAACTTTTAATCAAAAAGGATTTTAACTTTTAACCAAATTTCAGCTGTAACCCTCTAATTTCGGAAAAATGAGTAAGTATATAGAGTGAAAATTTGACAAGCTTAGAACTGCTTAAAAGAAAAATTTATCCTATAGTTAACTTAACGAAGGCTACTGAATGTTACATAAACTTAAATAAGCTAATTTTAGAGAAAATAACTTATTAACATGAAGTTAAAGAAACTTAAAACAATAAAAAAGGCATCCTAACCTCACGGTCAAGATGCACTGTTTATGCTTATGACAGCGGCAAGCCCTTCTTGAGCCTCATGCGGTCTTCTTTATCGAGGAGATGCCACTTGTCTGGGTTCTGCTTGAGAGCCTGTTCGCTCGCCCTGTTGAAGATGTGCTCGTTGGTGAGTTTCTTCGCGATAATCTCGAAGGCGAGGTTGATGTCCTTGGACTGATTAAAGTTGATGTGTTCCTTGGGCTGATACATCTTTATGAGGGTGTCTGTTGCCCTCTGCCACCAGAACAAGACATCGCGAAAGTCGGCCCCGGCGAAGAGAGGACGGAGGTTGACATGTATCTGCTCATCGAACTTGTCGAAGAGTATGCCGAAGGTATGCTGTGCCATGCGTATGATGGTAAGGGCTGTCTCCATGTGTGCGAGCAGGGCGTGCTCCTGCACGTTGTAGCGAAGGAGCCATGCGTCGAAGGAGAGGCGCAGGGTCTGTATGTGGCTGCGCATCTCGTCGTCTACATTGTCGGAGAGGTCGAGCCATAGCTGATACCTGTCGCCGAGGGTATGCTGAAGGGCTTTGTCGAGCCTTTCGTAAGCGAGGAGCGCTTTCTTGGCTGAGCGTTTGGCCTCCTGCTTGTAGGCAGGGTGCTGACGCAGGAAGGCGTGGGCATCGACCATTGCCGACTGTGCCACGTTGTAGATGGACGCCATGGCGACGTAGAAGAGCGAGCAGCAACGGTCGATGTTGCTCATTGTCTTCTGCTTTGCATCTGCCGTGAGGGCAAAGGCGTTTACTGACGGTGGTGTGTCTGTCATATTTTTCCTGTTTTGAAGCCGAGCTCTTTTGCTGTCGCGAGGAACAGGAGGAAGCTGTGTCGGCTTAGGGTTATTGTCCTGTCTTTTATGGTGACGGTGTTTTCTGTTGTCTGAAAATAAAGCGTTGACGATCCTGTGTCGATGTAGAACGTCTCAACGTTGCTTGTTTGTGCTGCCATATCCTCCTTCTCCCCTCTCTGTTTTGTCGAGCTCGCGGACTGCCTTGAACTCAAGGTTATTTGCTGTGAAATCGAAATGAATCTGTGCGACGCGATCGCCCACTTGGTAGCGCGGCATTGTCGGCAGGACGTGATAGAAGACGGCAGATATTTCGCCTGTGTAGCCTCTGTCGATTGTTCCGATGCTGTTGCTTAGCACCATGCCTGTCTTCCACACAGACGAGCGTGGACGGATGGTGAAGCCTGTCACGATGGAATCGTCATCTTCTTCTTTGAGCTGTAGGGCTATGCCGAAGCCGTAACGGTAGACACCTGGTGCCAGCTCTGTGCATGACACTGCTGCGAGGTCATAACAAAAGTCGTCATCATGAGACTTTACGGGGATGACCGCTTTTGGGTCAAGAATTTTTACTTTTACTTGCATGATTGATTATGTTTGTATTTATCGGATAATAAAAATTGTCTGTGATATTAAAAGAACTTTACAGGTATGCAATCGTCTATCAGTTTGTGCGTTTCTTTTGCACAATCGGCGACGCAAATCTCTACTGCATCTATGATAGCAAGAATTTGCTCTTCGGTCATGTTGCAGTATTTATCGCAAGTGTTGTCTATCACTTTGTAAAGCGTTTGTCTTTCCAACGCTTCCATGTAGTCCACATACTCCTTGCAGGTCTTGCGCCGTGGCTCTTTCACCCAATCGATAAAGTCCTTCTTCCAGTCCTTCCATGTCTTGATTTTGATTGTTATCATAATTTTACATTTTGAATTGTCGTCTCAAGAAAGAATTACTCTTTATGAGATTTATCATTTCCTCTTCCGAGTGTATGCCTTCCCAGAATACTTCCGTGTGAGACCCGTTTCTTTTGTCATCCACTGAGAACGGCACGGCATAGTTGGTATATACAACGCCGTAATGTTTTATCAAGTGACGACCGGGATTCTTGCAGATATTATTTATCCACGTCTCATTGTCACATTCAGTCCATATTTTACATTCTTCGAGAGTAAGCCGTTTGTAGATACCCATAGGATAATGTCCTGCTCGTCCGTTTCCTTCAGTTCCGAAATAGATTATCTTTGCCATATTGTGATTGTTTTGTATATTATCTCGACTGCCTCGTTGTCATATGTAAGTTTACATCGGAAAAAATTCTTGATAAAGCCTTTGGGAAGCTCTATGTATCAAGACAGTTTATCAAGAACTTTATCATATGCTGCTTCAAAACAACCTTTATTTTCATTTCTTTCAGGCTTATTTTCATATAGCGTTTCGTCGCCATTCTTGTTTGCTGCAATCCATGCCATAATTAATTGAATTTTATTACAAAAAACTCTGTGTCAAGCCAATTGTCGGGACATAAGCCCTTCTTTGGCTTTCCGATTGTGATGCTTTCTATCTTCTTCTTGATACGAGGGCTATCCTTGCGGTAGCCGTTGATAAAGAGGACGTGGGTAAAGGGCTTGAAGCTCATAAAATTAATACGGATATACTGGCGAATAATATCTACTCTCCCATCTATAGCTTCTGCCCAAAGCTTCATGTCTGTACTATCACTATTAGGGACGAGCAAGCGTTTTATCCAGTACGACTTTGGAACTCTGTATTCTTCCGTCTTTTCGCCCGACACTATCATATCGAACCATTCTTTGCTGATCCGCAAGATCAACGTTTCGGCCTTTGCTTGTTTAAGATACCAGTCAATTGCCTTTATCAGTCGTTCCATGATTATCTCTCCTCCTTTATACCGAATGGTTGTCTATCAGCAAAAGTGTAGTTATAAAATAAATAGCGATAGCTAAAAGGAGTATCGTCGGTACCAACTGCTGCACCCTTATCTTTGATAAGTGTAAGCATACCATATGCAGTATCTTCACATTTCAACTTCAACCACCCTAACGGTTGGTGTTTCTGCATCTCTTGCCAGCACTCTTTGGCATCCTTGAATGGACGGTACTTTGGCGCTGGCTTGATACGAAATATATTTGGACTTTCTCCAAGAGTTCCAATAGGTAAACCTTCCCTTTCTGTTAAGTCTGTCCAAATACTTCTATCATCTAACATCTGAATTACTTTTCCTTCTGCAAACGCTTGCAGGGTAGGCAGTGCCTTATTAGCTTCTTCTCTTGTCATATTTTCTTCTTTTTGTAAATCCGTTATTAACTTCATAGGCTCTATTACCTATATAAATCTCATTGATTGGAATAGGAGGAAGCGAGCTTCTTTCCCATCTTCTCGCAATAGTATCTGATGTCATAGTTGTCTTACCTAACATCTTAGCAAGTTCACTTATCTTTGGGAACTTCTTGAATGGATTTTCGTCGGTCATACATTTAATTCTTTTAAAATCATTTTTACTTGTTCACATATAGGTACATCCAAACCATCATCAAGTGAGTCATCATCATGCTGGTGGTGTTGCCATACATAGTCACTAATACAGTCTTTAAAGTAGCCCTCATCTGTTCCTTCATTATTATCGTCATAGAAACCCTCATATCCGAGAAGTTCATGACATTCCTTGTGCATGGTGCTTGCATATTTGTATTGAGGATGAAACTGACGAATATATTTTGTACCTACATCTATTGTACCTCCACATAAGGAACATCTGTGTGGCTTACGAGCCTAATGCTCTGTATCTATCCAATCCATAATTATTTGTCTTTAGGGTTTACAAATGGTAGCCAGTACTCTACATTAGGTATATTCCATCCATTGTAGTCTTTGGCTATCTTTTTATCTACTATATGTCCAAAGTATAGTGCTTCATCTGACGTGAAAACCATAACTTCTTCATCTACTGGTGGAAGTGAATCCTTGACAGAAATCCACTCAGGATAATATTCCTTTGTTTTGTGCTTTACTTCGTTGGCTACATAATTATATGTAGGATTCTGACTTAATATAGGATATTCTATCCAGTTATTATCCTCTATAGCCTTGGTGATTGCATCACTCTTTGATTTAGCTTCAACTGTAGAATACTTAGTGTTGTATGTACGAGAATACTCAACTCTGTATATTTTCATTACTTATTCCTCCAATTCTTTAAGTACTTTCTTACACTGATTAATAATGTCTTGATATGTTACATAAGAACCTTCCTCGATGCAGTTTTTGAGATTATTAATTGTGCCATGAAGGTATAATTTTGCTTTTTATATACTCATATTTTTTCTTTTTACCCTCTCAATGATGTTATCAAAATAATAACGGATTGGAGCCTTTATGAGCCTTTCACTCATTAACGTTCTTCGATGTGTACTAAATGCTTGATGCCTTTTCCACATAAGAGTGCTCTGAGGTGAATTGTCAAGCGGTAATTGATATTTTACGGCTACACCTAATGCCAACCAATCTAATTCGAGCACGGCTTTTTCATTATTATCTTAATTTCACCAAGGAGAGGGTAGTTAGTTACTCTGTTACAACCTCCCAATCTTCTGCGAACACATCGGAAGATGATGGAACCCATGAGTCAGCTCTGCCATCTGGATGGATGATAAGCATCTGATTGGTGTAGTCGATGTGAGGATTCTCACGGCTCATCAAAATATCCTTGGCAGACTGAGGTAGCGACTGCATATTAGGAATGATGTCACCTGTGATGTGAGAAGGAACCTGCTTGATAACAAACATAGCCTTACCATTCCAACCACTACGACGGATAGCCCCACCTGCCTCCAAGAACTTGATGGCTGTGCCGAAATCAAATAGCTTTAGCAATGGGTTATTATTCTCTGCGGCGTCAATTCTGTTCTCCAACAAGCCACAGTACATTTTCTGAGTCTTGTTCTGCGCATAAAGAAGAACTCTTGCAACAAGAGGAAGCTCGTTAAACTTCTCAGAGCGAATAAAGGTATAACCCTTTTTAAATTTATCAACTTCACCTTCAAATTCTACTTTCATTCTTTCTATGAAAGTTTCACAAGGCTTATAGGCTTCGTCAAACACACTCTTAGGAGACCAAGACTTATATCCGTCCTTGTACTCTACTAAGTAGCCGCCTTCCTCAGCGGTTGCGGGCTTCAATTCTCTACCAAGCACTTTCTGTGCTTCTGTCATTGTCATAGGCTCTGCCTTGACAACTTTAAGTCCAATATACTTTTTCATATTACTTATATTTATATCCCTTAAGGGATGGTTAATTACTTAACTTCTGCTGACTTCCAGTCTGGATAGCCACCCAAGTCCTTATCTTGCCCACAATTCATTTCAAGCCAGTCTTGCAGACAATCCTTAACTACTTCTCTGTCCTCTGAATCATCATTAGATTCAATGACAACTGTAAACTTATGTTTCATATTACTATCTATTTATAGTTACTTTGTTACTTCGAAAAATTCGCCGTCTTGGAGTTTGTACCAGGTGTCGGGCTTGATTTTGATGCCGTCGACACGCTCCGTCTTTACGCACACGGGGACCCAACGACCTTTTCTGTCATCATGTTTCCACTCTGCAAGGGTTATCCAGGAGCCAATCTTTGCTTTAGCTACAGAGCCTTCGCCTGCACACATGATAACTGAATCTTCTCCTGTACTATCTATCTTAGCAGAGTCGCCTGATGAGCCTATCTGAGCAGAGTCGCCTGATGAGCCTATCTGAGCAGAGTTGCCAGAAGAGCCTATCTGAGCATAGTCGCCTGATGAGCCTATCTGAGCAGAGTTGCCAGAAGAGCCTATCTTAGCAGAGTCGCCAGAAGAGCCTATCTTAGCAGAGAAGCCTGATGAGCCTATCTTAGCATAGTCGCCTGATGAGCCTATCTTAGCATAGTCGCCTGATGAGCCTATCTGAGCAGAGTTGCCCGAAGAGCCTATCTTAGCAGAGTCGCCAGAAGAGCCTATCTTAGCAGAGAAGCCTGATGAGCCTATCTTAGCATAGTCGCCTGATGAGCCTATCTTAGCATAGTCGCCTGATGAGCCTATCTGAGCAGAGTTGCCCGAAGAGCCTATCTGAGCATAGTCGCCTGATGAGCCTATCTGAGCAGAGTTGCCAGAAGAGCCTATCTGAGCAGAGTCGCCTGATGAGCCTATCTGAGCAGAGTTGCCTGATGAGCCTATCTGTTTCTTATAAAATCCGTCATCATTCAATGCAGTGCTATCATCCTTGATTTTAGACGGCGATGTGAGGTCCTTAAGCCACTCGACACCGATATTGATGATGTCAGCGAGCTTTAACTCTGCTTTGATTTTGATGTGAGAGGAGCAGATCTTTGTTGTACGCCTTTCTGCGATAATCTTGCCCGACTGTTCTACTTCGGCGAAACGTGAGGTTAGCATGTCGTAATAATCCCATACTTCCATTGGAGACTCGCAAGCATGAAAGCCACGCTTGCAGCATTCGATGTCGCCATTCATGTCGTACTCTTTTCCGACTTCGTATTGAAAGCCCCGGCATCGCATGTTTTCATCGAAGGCTTTGTATGATTTGATTGGTTTGTTCATAAACTTTATTGATGTTGTTACTTTTTTATTCTTTTTCTTGTTTCTCGCGTTCCAATTTATCCAACAATTCATCGGATTCTTTAAGTTCCTTACGCATACGCTCAAACTCCTCCCTCTGGCGCTGCATCTTCACCATGCGGATCTTAAGAGGGTTGGCTGTACCATACATCTCTTCTTTCGTACTGCGGTCACGGCGTTCTGCATAATTTTTACTCACAAATGCAACAACAAGGCAAAGTATAGAGAGCAGCACGGCTAACAGCATGGGAGATAGCACAAGCCACCATGACCAGTCTATCACGCCACACAGCTTCAACACTATAAAGGCAACCTGCAATGATGCCCAAATAAAATCTATAACTCCAAATTTCATATCTTTACGTTTTTATATTTACATTCTTGTTTCCTGCATTTCTAGTTTTCTTTCCGCTCTTTTTATTCCATTTCCTGACCGCCTCGTAAACTCTCTCGTCGTCACCGAGAAAACGGTCTAACCAACGTGGAGACAGACGGTCAACAGGCATGTGGGCGATCTTCTTTGCTAATCGTGCTTTCATAACCATATTCGCCTTTTAAGTTCAACCTAAGTCTTTCATATTATTCTGCTTTTGTTATGTTGATTTCTATTTTTACTTTGCATGAACCAAGATCGCCCATGCTTTGGTGTATGAGGTCGCAAAGATATTTTCCAAGTCGAAGAACCAGGTTTTCAGCTTTGTCTTGCGTAATATCTATAACTCGTGAAAAACCTTCTCCACGCATGACATAACCATTATCAACCATTTCTATGGTTAGAGCATCTTTCATTTGTCGCATCCTTCCTCTTCTTCGTGTACACTATTTTCCATATTATCTATTTCATCTGTTATATTGTCTATTTCGTCTGTTATGTACTTGTACACCTTGCGACACCATTCTTCAGGAGGTGTACCATAGAGAGAGTCGGCCTTTTGCTTTATGCTATTGATTCTACCGAGCATGCAAAAATGCCAGAACAAGTCGGAGGGTGCCTTTTCCCTTGCTAACTCTTGTTTTGTGACTCCACCGAGGAGGTGGATGAGATAAGACTTTATGTGTTCCATATTGTTGAGATTGTTAGTTGCGCATGATGTGGACTTTCACAGCTTTGTTGACAGCGTGAGGCTGGCTGCGGTTGAACTCTTTGATAAATTGCTCTTCAAGCTGTTCCATGAAGAGCGGCTTGCGAGGCTGCGGTATGGAGAGCGTGGCCTGTAGTCTATGTCCGACACTGAGGGTGATGATGCAGCGGCGCGTGATGAATAATGGTTGATATTCTTTACTATAATTGTTGGCTTCTCCGCTGGTATTACAGCTAAAATAAGTGTTAAATGTGCTCATAACTAAATCTCCTTCACTTCAAATCCTTTCTTTGGGTTTTTGGTGGCTCTGTCTAAGAAGACCTTTCCATTGAATACGCCCTTAACAATGGCATAGAATGATGTTCGCCTATCCTCAGAGATAGGTATCTTTCCATAGCGTTCACAAGTAACACCCTTATCAGTAAGAATGGTGTTGATTTCCATCATTCCGAAGTAAGTCTCCTCGAAGCGTTTCTGAATGACCTTGCCACACACCTTAACTTGGCATCCTTTCGGAAGGTTCAAATTTGGCTTCAGGCTATCTTCATAAGCTTTGACCAGGAAGAAGGCATAGACTTCTTGACCTTGATAGCAATAGAAGTTCATTGCTACGGTAACCATATCATATTCAAACTCTGTCTTAGGCTGAATCTTTGCCCCGAACTCGCAAACCGCCTTAACGTAAGCTTCATCAACCTTGAACTTTTTGCTATTCAAAATAGTGTCAATGCCATCCAAAGTGGCTGAGCGATAACGGACATTCTCAACTTTTGTTCCTTTCTTATATACGGGACAAATATCATACTGAGCTTTCGCTGCCATAATGAGGTCGGATTTAAGAATAGCATTCTTGTAGCTTGAATCCTTTTTACCGCCCAATTCCTCAATGTCGCCGAACTCATCATCAGTAGCATAACTGACTCTGTAGTCGTAAAGTTCATGGAGCTTTCTTGTAAAATCAGACAAGAAACCAAATCCCTCTATGCCGAACTTCTTAATACACTCGCAGCCTACCTGTAGTTCTTCGCCAGTCTTCACATTTTCAACGACATAGGCATTCTTGCACCAATGACCGCAAAAGTCACATTTACCATAGTCCTCACAGTGCGCAGGGTTCTTGAAGATCAGCTCATTGGTTGGGTCAGCAGGGGTAAACGCACCATCCATATACGTTGCAATCAATCTCCAATCGCTTTCGTCAGGCATATTGATAAGAAGGTTGCAAACCTCATGGAATACTCTTGAAACGCCGCCAGCCATTCCGTTTTCTTGAATGACAGGATGACGGAAAAGCTTCTCATAAGGCTTACCTAAGGTGTAAGCGAATCCCTTCACGTTCTTCTGTGTCTTATCAGCAAACTTCTTGAATGCCACTACAGATTCTGAAGGAATAAATGTTTTAATCGTATTCATTGCTATTACTTTAAGTTGTTGTTTTAATTATCTATTGCAAAGATAGTCATTTTTTTGCAATTGACCAAATTTTAAAACTTGTAATTTACTGACTATCAATAGTTTAACTTTAGCTAACTTTTATGTTTTGCGTACTCTTCTGGTTTACATCCAAATTTGTCTTCAAATAAACCTCTAAACTGATTTAGAGTGTTTTCGTCTAAATTATATGTGTTGTTAACAATATCTCTTGCTATATCAGGTATTTTTTCTTCAAATGATTTTTTCGTCTGAATTGTTGTTTTTGTCGTGACTACGCCTTTAAGGTTTTCAAGGTTGCTCTTTTGCATATTAAAGTTGCTATGCATTTGTTTTTTCATTTTTACAAACTCATCCCATGAACATGCACCCTTTAGCCCTTCTGTAATTTTCTTTTCTTCTTCCATGTTGTTTTTCTCATAATACGCCATAATTCTTTCATGGCAGAATTTTTTTAGAGCTTCTATGATAACAAGAGGGTCTACAGATCCGTATAATCGTCCGTAATAACAACGCTTGAATCTTGCAAAAAATAGCATTATCTCTGACACCTTTAAATACGCATAATCTTTTGCTATTATATCAGAACACTGATTCAACTGATTGGTAGTGAACTTTTCTTTTACACCACAGTATTCCGACAAATCCAAGAGCTGTGGTATAAGCCAAGCTTGTGCAGTTTTAGCGGTGTAATATTTGTTTAACTCCATTAGTGTAGGGTATTCGCCGAAATAGCAGTTGGGTATGTCCTTATACAATTCTGACTGTTGAGATGGAGTAACCGTAAGCAGGAATTCTTTTGCGGTTCTTCCATATTTAGCTATTATCTCATCCTTGCGAAGACAGCAAGGATTCAACGAGGTTGGTTGCCTCTCCAACTCTTTGTGCTGCGGCATCGTTGTTTTGTCTTGTCTTTTTGGATTCATTGCTATTATATTCTTTATTATGGTTTGACCAACGTGCAAGTCTTCTGCTCAAATCCCATGTTTTTTCTTGTTCGTATCTAAGTTTGGAATTCGATTTGTTAGGCTCGCTCCAATAATCATAAAACTCTCTTACCATTTCTTTTCCATAAGTAGAAACAAAGGGAATCAAACTATTGTAGAAAGCTTGCGCTCGTTGTTTTGTAGCTTCAATGATTTCTACTTTTGTCTTCTTAGGTTTTATTTCTTTTTTGGATTCCTGTGACTGTTGTTGTTCTACATTCTGTACTTGGTCATTTTCTATGTCCTTAGGTGTGCCATTTGAACATTGATAATCTTCATAATTACATATCGTTATGATAGAATATTTATTCGTAGACTCTATTTTTATAACTCCTGTTTCTTGGAATCTTTTGAGACATGTCCTTATAATCTTTTTTGTTAGTTTAGGATTGTCGCGTTCTATGCTACTCAAACTAACAACCAATTGACCTTTTTTTATCTCCTTGCTATGCCAAAGCGTATTTTCTTCTTTTGCTGACGCAAGCATGTAGAGATAAAGGACAACCATCTCAGGTTTATCCCACCAATCCCATTCTAGGACATTGCGAGGTATCTTAATCCAACCGTTTAGCATAGTAATCAAAACAAATCCTCAACGTTCTTGCTTCTCTGCGATGCAGGTGGAACAGAAGCAATACTTGTTGAGGATTATATATTTTGTATCAGAAAGTTCCACGTTTCTGATTTATTATCTCCTTTGCAAAGATAGTTAAAGATATTTGAAAAACAAATATATTTTTGTGTAAAATTCCTTTTACTTTGTTTTTTTAACTTTTACACATATTCCTTTTTCTTGACTTAACTCATTGACCTTTTTGGTATAATATTTTATTCTGTATTCAAGCTCACTGTCAAGCCAATGTCGCGTAGATTTAGCTTGTATTCCAAGTTTTTCAAACCTGTTAATACCTATCTTTCTGATTAGGTTTGTCTGATAGGCTATCAAGTGATCCGCACTAAACCTGTTACACGCCTTACATTCTGAATTGCAATTATCTTCATCAAATCGTGTAGACATATGAATACGACTATGGAAATGTCCGCAGTCCATCTCTTCAAATCTCTTTATTTTTCCACACGAAATACATCTAGTGTATCCGTTCGGCATCGCATCTCTAAGACGTATATACAAAGAAAAGATCCTATCAAGTTTTTTTACTAAGTTGGGTTTCCCTTTTTTTGAGGTTCTTTTTGTTGTCTTATTTTCTGTTTGAGCCGCTTTTGGCTTTCTGTTGAAGTAATATTTGTTCATATCTTTATACTCTTTAATATCGTCTGTTTCCGTGGCGATATGACCGTCTTTCATTGTAGCGCATCTTTAGGTTAATGTGCTGTACGAGGTCTATCTCCAGGGATTCTGCCCAACTAAATATTGACGCTATAACGCTTTGCAGTAGTATACAAAGCATTTCGTCAGTAGTTACAGCAATATTACATGTTATGATGTTTCGTATAACAAGCATTGCATTCTCAGTAAAGCTTTGTTGCTTTAGGTATAATACCTCTTCATCAAACGTATAGATGTCTGAATTGATTTCTAAATTTCGCACACACATAAAGTCGAACAGTCTTATACAGACATCTGCTAATTCGCTTTCTACTTTTCCTTTGATTGTATCAGAATAGTATTTGTTGAACGATTTTTTTGCTTCTTCTTTGGTAAGCACTTCATTTAATCCTTCTTTATCAAGGTCATTCATATAACGCCCTTTGCTGTCAGCTTGTACTGCCTCTGAAACTTCAGTACAAGCCATAATTAACCAATGAGCATTAGACTTTTCTTCTTCATGCCATCCATGTTTGACAGCATTATCGTAGGCTTTTTTAACCCATTCGTTTATCTGCTTTGCTTCAATTTTCATAATTCAAAAACTTACGTTAGTCAATTGTTTACCTAGAGACTTGATACACCATCGTGATGAACCTTGCACCTCTAGGTCTATTCTTAAATCAGAGACTTTTCCAAATGTGCGGAAACTACCACCAAGGTCGATTATCCATCCGTCTTTATCCTTGAACGGTCTGATAGCTCGTCCACAATTACCCATTATTAGAACCTTACCATTTCTCCTTGTGATAATAGTTCCATACCTATCTTTTACGCACCAAACGTAATCTTTAGATTCAGCTTTATGAATGCTAATTTTGGGGCGTTCGGATATTGTTCCTTTTATTTTGCTCGGTTGTACATTTTGCCCTGCTATCGTTGAGTATGTTTGCTTTTTGAAATAACAGATGTATTGTACACTTCCATTTTCTTTCTGGGTGTACATATTGCATCGCCACCCCCTTCTTACAGCAAGGCTTTGTACACGGTCTGCGTATAGTTTATTATTGCCCATAGCAATAGTGTAAGTCTTTCTTCGCCATCCATACTCTTCTTTTTTACCGTCTCCGAGATTTAGTGTTCTTAACAATATAGATAAGTCTCTTTCGTCAAGATTCTCATATATATCTCCGAAGTTCTTATCTATATATTTACCTAAATACCCCCATCCGTTTTTGTCTTTATCTCTAAAGCGAGGCTTACCTTTGGAGATAGTAAAATGAACTATGTCGTGATACTTGGCTTCCACTCCCTTTCGTTTTTGTATTATCTTTCCATATTTCATTCCACATTCTTTAAGTACACTTTCAATATCCTCAATTATGTGTGGATAGCGGAAAGATTGTACTATTGTAATCTGGTTGTTTTTTTTGTTAAGAGAACCATCGGAAAGAAAATACCCAAGGAACTTTAATTCGCATTCTTTCAAACCGCTACCTCCAGTTTTTTGTACTCCAGATACTGGAACTACGATAGTATTGTTCATTTTAGCAACATCATTAGCATAGACCTTTTTGTATGATTTTTGCCACTTACTTCTCACTAATAATTCATGGTAACCAGTAACTTTAAAGTCTAAATGCTGATTTTTGAACAATATAAATTCTTCATCAGGATAAGTCTTTCTATGTACGATTTCTTCTATGTCGGTCCAGATAATGCTACCATCTTTGTATGCAGCAACTTTATCCGTTTCACATATTTCTTCGTATTTCAAAAAACCTCTTTCTGTAAGAACCTCTGTATCCATAGATAAACACATCTGATAGTAGAGACTCAAAGACTTTGTTGGTCTTGCCAATATAACCGTGTCGAGCGCAGGATAATCGAATCCTGTGGTGAGAACTCCAACATTAGAGACAACCTTTATTGTACCATCCTTGAACTTCTCCAAGATGGCTTCACGTTCTTTCTTTGGCGTCTTGCCTGTGACTATGGCAGAATTGATACCTTTCTGTTGCAGTTTACTAGTCAGCTTTTCAGCTTCTTCTGTGAATCGAGTGAATACCAAAACTCCTTTTCTAGGTATTTTGTTCTTCGGCTTTAATACTCGTAGTGTAGTTGATGTAAGCTGATCATAGAATCCGCTTCGCTCGTATTCCAACTTTAGAGATTTTTCGTCAAAGTCGTTTCCTGTTGAGTTGGTATGCACCTTAGACATATCTATCTGTGTGCAATCGAAGTATCTCAAATCGGCAAGATAACCTTTTGCAAGCAATTCTGAAATCTGACAATAGTAAAGAACCTCATCGAATATCTTCGGCCTTGTTCTTGTAAGGAACTTTAGCATTGATGTGCCATTTAGCCCCCTCCCTAGTCGATATGGTGTTGCTGTTAAACCAATGACTTGTCTGTCAGCGGCTTCGAAGAAGGTTTTATATTGTCCACCTCTTGCATTGCAAAGATGGCATTCGTCAACCATTACATACTTGAAATGTTGAAAGTCTTGCATGTGGTTCATTACGCTTCCGATGGTAGCAAAGGTTATTCTGTTTATATCCTTGCAGCCAACAGAAGCGGAATATACACCACAATCAAAAACACCATAGCTTTGCAGTTTAGCGAAGTTTTGCTCAAGTATTTCTTTTTGGGGACAAAAGATGAGTAGCTGACTATCCAACTTACTTGCAATATCTGCTATAACAAGTGACTTGCCTGCGCCCGTAGGCAAGATGAGAAGTCCATTCTTCTTAGTCTTGCCTGTGAACGCTCTAACGGCAGCATCGCTTGCTTGTTTCTGATACGGCCTGAGTGTGTACATAATTACTCGTCTTCTTCATTACCTTCCTCGTCATCGAAAGGCAGCTCGCCTGCAGTAGTCTGCTCCTCAACATTTGTTTTAGGTTTTTCTACTTCGGGGAACTCGATGCCGAAGACTTCCTTCATAGCCTGCTGATTGACATCTTCCTGGCTCCACAGTCCAGCTCTGTCCCAATCAGGGATTTTCTGAACCTTGCAAAGCTGGAACTTGTCATCCACCCAAGCATAGAGGAGATAATGACCATTGAGGGCAATACGAGCAGTCTTTGTAGAAGGCAAGCGGAAATCCGTGATGCCATTCTTGACTCTTGCAGCCAAATCGCTGACTTCGAGAAGTGCCGATGTATATGCTTCCTCAGCGTTCTTCTTCATTGTCTTGATCTGAGCAAGAACGGTTTCTAACTCTTCCTTGCGCTTTGGCACATCGTTCTCCTGCTTGATACAATACTCTTCACGGATAGCATGGATCTCGAAATCATCATACTTGCGGTCAACGACCTCATTGTCTGGGAAGAGAGCATTGAACTTGTCATGCAGAACCTTGATAGGTTCGTCTGCACTCTTTGCACCTTCGCAAAGTACCAACACGTCCTTGAACATTTCTTTCTGAGCTTCGGTCAAACAAAACTCAATCTTCTCTGGTCTGTGACCATCCAAATCTGCTAACATAATATTTTCTTTTTTTAAATTACATAAATTCTTTACACTGCTCAATCTGTTGTTGAGCGAAAAATAACATTTCACCTTCGTGAGGTGAAGGGAGGTAAAGTCCACACTGGGAACTGCTATAATTTCTGAACCGTTCTATTGCAGTTGTCATCTCGGCCTTGTCGAGTTCAGTACTGCTTCTGATGTAGGTAACCTCCCGTCCTCTTCTGTTGATTCGCTTTCTCTCGAATATATCCCTGTTGCATATCTTCTTAAAAATATCAAACTTAACTTCTTCGAGGGTATAGCCAAATTCTGAAGCAAAATAGCCTAACAGACAATGCAGGTAGCTGTTCTGAGCCAATGAACGTTGAGTATTCTTTTTCTTTAGCTCAACATATTCATTCTTTAGAACCATTTGGTTGCAGGCTTCCTTGAACCTCTTCCTGTCATAAACGTTCTTCAAATTATAGAGTGCCATGGTTTAAACTTTAGAATGGTAAATCGTCTTTATTACCTTGAATAGGGTTTCCATTATCATCCACTGCTGGAGGAAAATTAGGAGCAACTGGTGAGGCTGAGTTATTTGTTTGTTGCTCTCCAGACTGTCCGTTTCCTGATGTAGTGATAGGTTGGTTACAATTAACGGCTTGTGTCGGCTGATTTCCACCTTGTTGCTGGTTATAACGAGATTGGTATTTCTCGATTTTATAACCTTGAACGTTTGTGAAGTATCTTACTTGCCCGTCTTTCTCTGAGCGTGAACCGTTCAAGGAGAATGACACCGTCACAATATCACCTATATTAAAGCCGTTCAGATCATCAACATGTTTACCTGTAAACTCGAACTTAGGATAGTTTGCTCTCTCTATCTGCCCAGTAAATTGGTTACGATATGAGCAATCCAAGACAAGCTCTCTTTTTTTGAATACTTTGTCTTGATAGGAAATACTTTCCGTGTTCCCTATTTGCTGTATAATTCCATTGATCAGAAATGCCATTTTATTGAACATTAAAGGTTATTCCATTGTCGTGCATGAAGCGCTCCAAACATTCAAACGTCTCTTTTGTACTGGTACAAACGTAATTGCGTATCTCTGTTGGGGTAGGGGGTGCAACAGATTGTCCCATAGCGGCAGCGAAAGCATCCATGGCATCTTCTTCATTAGAAGACATCTTGCTATTCTTCGGCTGCTCTTCCTGTTGTTCGGCTGCTTTGTTCTCCGCGACTTCATTCTGAGGTGATGTTGGAGGTGGTGTTTCAGTTTCTTTCATACTAGGGGATACTGAGCTAGCACGCTGTTCTTTCAGCTTGTTTGCAAATGCGATAGTCTCCTGCAGATTGAGGTTTTCCTTATATCTGGCAGCAAGTGCATCGTAGTCCTCTGCATACATCTTCAAGATTTCAAGGTCTTTCTTGATGTTATCAATCTTTTCCTTGATGGCTTTTTCGATAGACTTCATTGAAGTTGTCTTGTTGAGCCATTTCGTATCAAAGATGAGGTCAAGTTTGATACCGATGGTTTCTACTCCGCATTTATCGGCAAGCTTTTCAATCTCTGTTCGCTTTGCTGCTTTGGTGCGGCTTTCGTCTTCTTTGATTACGCCATCAATGAGAGTTACCGCATTCTTGATAAGCTTGCATGTTTCGTTACAGGTTGTCTTGAACTCCTCAAAAGGTTTATTCCACACATTTTCAAGTTCCTTGCGCTTATCGTCAAGTGCTTTAGCTGCCTTGTTGAGTAAAGCCTTATCTTCCTTGCACTTTGGAATATCATCGGTGCTATAGTTGCTGATGTCATACATAGGCAAAGCCTTTTCAACCCTAGCTTTAACCTCTTTGATATTCGTGGTAAGCTGACCGATAGTTTCTTTGCTTACTACCAATTGCACATCCTTTTCTTGGAGTGCAACGATATTGGTGTTCTTTTCTTCTCCCATATTAAACCAAATTGAATATTTTCTTGTCTGTTATCAAATCCCTGTTTTCTTGGATGAAATTAATCAATCCTTCACAGTGTTGAGTGAGTAGAGGTATGTCTCTTTCGGGGGCAAACGTATAACTCTCTGTGTAGGTTCTATAATACGTTTTGCCTATTTCCGCGATATTGTATTCAAAATCGCAAACATTGCAGCCGTTTTTCATGAGAGCATAAGGGTACACCTTATGTTGCCAATGTCTCTTGTAATTGCCAACCGCATACTGACGTGTTGTTTTCAGATCATGAGTGCAGAACGGCATAAGATAATCAATATACCCATACAGCATTACTTTGCCATACATGGTAGGCAAGACAGCTTGTATATAAACCTGTGGCAATGCTCCTTTATAGTAGGCTGCATAATGTCGGACTAGCTGAATAGGGAAGCAGAAACTTCTGCCGTTCAGCTTTGCTTCTACACCGACAGGAACCCTTTTGCTATACGGATATTCTTCTACTTCTTGATAAATAGTGTGGATTTCCATATTCTCCGACCTGCGATGAAGGACCATACAATCAATAACCTCATTGAACGCCGTGCCTTTGTCAGCAGCTTCACTATCGAATGGTACTCGATTTATCTTGTCTATGAGCGACTGGAATTGTATCTTCTTGAACTCTTCTGGAGTATGGGGTGGGTTTTCGGACCATCCCCAATATTTACTCCAGATGATGTCACTATCAAGGTAGTTCTGATACGCATCCAAAAGTGTCGCGTAGAACCTAAACTTGACTACTTCCATAGCTTATGCTGCTTGTGGGTCTTCGTATAGCTTGGTTTTCTTGTTGTATACAAGCTTCAATGCACTAACCTTCTCGGTGAACAAACTTCTTGCATGAAGAATGATTGAATTTCCCAAGTTAGCATAATCTTTGATGTGCTTTATGAAATAGTTTGCACCATTCGCATCTGTGATCTGCTGTACGCTCTCCTTAATCTCTTCAAGGGCTTTATTGTACTCTTTGACTTTCTCTTCTTTTTGTGCTATCATTGACTGATAGCGTGGGAGAATCTGCGTAGCGATGAAGTTGTTCGGAGCTGTTGGCTGTCCATTTGCATCAAGTATAACAGGGATCTGCATGCAACCAGGCATCTGACATGTGTTCTTTCCGTCGTTACGACTTGTAGGATCAAAAGTGATTGTTCTCATCTGACGGCCATTCTCGCTCCGCATTTCGAGATAACCGAGAAGGTCCAAGTCAGTTACAATACTATTGTAGTTCTTCTCGCGGAGAGCAGGGATATATACAGTACTTTCGCCTTCCTTGCGTGTGTCACGATGTGCAACAAAGACGATGTTCTTGTTGAGCTGTGACAATGAAGAAGTGAACCACTTGAAGTCATTGTTTATCGTTCCCCAATCCTGTATCTGAGGGTTGCGACCATTGCATCTGTAGGCGATGATGAAGTCAATCATCTTTCCAATCGTATCTACTACGATGGTATCAAACTCCTCCAAATCCTTCTTGTTGTAGTTAAGCAAGTTGAGGATCTCTTGCCAGTTGGACACCTGTACAATGCCGACATTGTCATCCAAGTGTGCTGTATTAACACGCTTGACACCGTTGTCAAAGTCAAGCAACAAAGGATTAGGTGCAGAGAGGGCGAAAGTTGTCTTGCCCATACCAGCCTGTCCGTAAACCATCATTTTTACATTCTTAGTAATAGCAATTTCATTGCTTCTTTTAATCATACTCATTGCTCTTAGTGCTTTAAGTTATTAAACATATCGTTGTCTTTTACCATCTTTACAAACTCGCCCTTATCATGAACTCCTAACTTGCAGTAAGAAGATTTAACATGCTGCTTCACTGTGTTTGGAGAGAGGCAAAGTTTTTCACCAACTTCTTCTTTTGTAAAACCTTGATAGATAAGGTTCATTACTCTTTCTTCAGCAGGTGATAGTTTAGAGTTGAACTTTGGGCTACAAATAACGCCTTCGTTCTTGCATTCTCCTCGTAGTGGGCATTCAACTTTTTCAAAGTTAAATCTGCCGAGATTATCAACATCATAGGTGGTTGTATCAAGTCTTCCGAAGTTACACTTGCAAAATCTTCTGACTATCAAGAATTGATAATAAGGGACATTCATTGCGCTATTCTGATACTCCTTAGATAAGGCCTTGTAGGCTTCTGGGTATCTTTCTCGGATAACATCTATCATTTTCTTTATGACATCCATATTCTTTTCAGAGAGTGCTTGATTTTCAATGCCGTCCTTAATGTACCAAAGTTCATCTTCAAACATATAAAACTCTACTGCCATAGCTGTTCTTTTGGTATTCCTGTTATTTCTGATAGTTTTTCGATCTGCCATTCAACCATCGGTCTTGTATGCCCTTTAGTCCAATTTCTTGCAGTTGTAAATGATACATCACATTCTGTCATGATGCGCTGAATGAAATCCTTCTTTGGGTACGAGGACTTTGGAAGGTTCTCGTAGTAATCCCAAAGGGTCATTTTCTGCTTTTTCCCTTCATTTTTATTTTTCATACAAATTCTTTTTAGTAACTTTGCATTGTTATATTAAGTTTTACAGTGCAAAGATATAAAATAAATCTATATAATCTACATAGAAAACAAAGAAATATCTTTGTGTTTATATTTTTTAACTTTATGGAAGGAAAAGACATTCTAAATGCTATCATTGAGCATGAGGGTATTACTGCTGCTCAACTATGTCAACAAATAGGGCTTGTGGGAAACAAGACACAGGCGTTGTATGATACCTTGCGAGGGAAAACTCTAAAGGTCAGTCCGCGAATAGCAAATCTTATTCGTGCCGCCAAGCCTATGTATCGTCTGGAATGGTTGTTGACCGGGGATGGCGACATGCTTGATGAGTCTATTGGCTCGTCTACAACTGTTCTGCGCGATAGGCCTGCAGAGCAAGTAGACTCGCTGACTATCATAAATCATCTGATAAATATTAACGCTCAGAAGGATGAAGAGATACGAGAGCTACGCAAAGCATTCGAGCATCTTGCAAGTGCTTTCGAAAAGTTAGCTGGTGGTAATGTCTTTTCTGAAAGAGAAATAAGGAATTCTATATAGTATACTTACACGGAAGATATTACTTTATATGAGAATAAACATAAGCCCAGAAGGCGTTGCTATCACAAAACGGTTTTTTCTTGCTATTGAAACATTGCAAATGCAAAGACGGTTAAGAGGGATGAAGACTTTTACGGATAGATATAATATAAACTACTGGAATCTTAGTACTCTAAGAAAGGAACCTGATCGTAGGTTTTTAAAACCAGAATGGTTATCGCACTTAGTGCAAGATTACCAAGTTAATGCTAATTGGTTGTTGATAGGAGTAGGAAATATGTTTACTAATTCCAAAAATATTGAGCTATGAGACATTTAATTTCGTTAATAGTGGTATTGTTGGTAAGTATCACTTGTAAGGGCTTAGAACGCAAGGAAATCGCTGTTTCTAACCTAAGCATGGTTGTTAAGACCACAACAGAACAAATTCATTGGCTATATGGTGCCTGTGATTTTGTGTCTAAACACGAAGACAGAATGGATTGCTACGCTAATACGTTATGGTTGGATAATGTTTTCACCGTTGCCAATGGCTTCTTTTACAAAGACAAAGGTGGAGAGTTCGAGGAGAAGTACAAGATTGTTTCTTGCACATATACCAAAGACAAGGTTTTTTCCGATAAAGGATTTTCTGAAATTTACCGCTTTTTAGTCAAACCTATTGATGAAGGGAAAGAATCTACTTACTCGGCCTACATAACAATAGAGAAGGTTACTGATGTAGGTCTATCTATAACTATAGTCACTGTGCCTTCGACAGATGATGATGGGCGTCTTTTTTCAATTACGGTTTCAACCAACTTGACGAAGTAAAAGGTCGAATTCACAAAACGGGAAAATTCTCGCACGCGCACGCGTATAATAGTAAATAATAAATATATAATATATAATATATATAATTATCTATATAATATTATATTTATTGTCTGTGAAAGGTGCGTGCCCTTTGCGTGCCCATTTTGAAATTCAACACATCGTAACTTATTGATATATAGTTTGTTGTGCGTGCCCTTTGCGTGCCCATTTTGAAATTTGGAAGCCTGTAAAATCTTACCTATTTTCCAAGTTGGTGTGCCCATTTTAAATGCTTATACGGTATAAGTCGTTGTAAAAGAACATATTATGCGTGCCCTTTGTGTGCCCCTTGCGTGCCCTTTGCGTGCCCATTTTGAAATTCAACACATCGTAACTTATTGATATATAGTTTGTTGTGCGTGCCCTTTGCGTGCCCATTTTGAAATTTGAGAAAAATCCATCTTTGGCGCCTGATAAACACGAAAATCCCCTCTCCAACTGGATAGTAGAGAGGGGATTTCATTACTTATTCAACTCTTGGTCTATCGCACATTGTAGTAATGTGAGTGTGTCTGAACGGCTGTTCAAAGCATCAAGTGTGGTGATAATCTTGTTTACCTCTTCCGCTGTAACCTGTTTTTCTAGCTTAGTAGCGCTTGAATTTATGAGGAAGTATGATAGTAGGTTTGACAGCGTTTGTGTCTTATATGAGCCTTGTGTGGCTTGTAGGACATCGTTGAGGTCTATGAGTGTATAAGCGATAATTTCGCTATCGTCAAGACAGTCATACCTGTGTCTTGCGTTATCTGCTATTGTCTGAAATAATTCTTTCATATCTGTTGATTTATAGGCTGTTAGACTTAAAAGATACGCTCTTTATACTCAATACCTGCCTCTTTGAGCTTTCTGCGTAAGATGTGGTTCTCAATGAGCAACGATGCGTCCTCAAACACATCCATAGAGGTGTTGTTCATCAACTCCTCGGCTTTCTTGCGCTCTGTTGTGAGCATGGGGTATGAAGAAAGTGGCTTATACTGTCGCTCCTTAGCTTCTAACTCAAATAAACGGTCGATTATCTTCTCTCGAAGAACTGCGTTGTAACCGCTTGCAAGGATCAAGCAGCCTTTGGGGGTGAGGTGGTATATGGGCATTTCCTTGTAACCACCATTCGGTTGTGATTGTTGATACGATGAGAGATCAAAATTGAGCTGTGATACGCCTTGTTCCAAAAGGTTGCGTATGTCTCTCATAACGTTCTTGTGTTCTTTACCAGTGACCTCTGCAATTTCGAGTGAGGTCATTCCATCCTTGTTAACTGAGGGTGTGAGCATAATTTCTTTTTCTTCCATAGTTCTTAATTTATTTGTTAAACATGTTTATACGTTATTTTTTCTGTTAGTGAACCGTGGCTTAACTGTCTATCTATTATTCATTGCTCTTAGTGTGTGCTCGCTCGCACCATATTACCTTCTTTCCGTTCTTATTTCATTGCTCTTAGTGCATCTCTACTCTTATGAGGTTTGCTTTCTTAAAGCATCTGTATGCTTCTTTTTCTGTGTCGTAATAAACTTGGCAGGTTGGGTTCGGAGTTCGTTTACTATCCTTGGTTGGGGGTAGGGTGGATGTTTTAAGCGTACCGAATGCTTCTCTTATCGTTCCGTCTACCTTCTGAAAGTAGAACTTAACAATTCCTATCTGCATTGCGGTATGGAGCTTAACATTTGCCCATGCTACCTTCAAGGCTTCAGAGAGTGTGAAGCCGTTCTTCTTAACAAACTGCCAGGCGAGCTGCATAACCTTTTTCAATTGGTTCTTTCTTGTATTACTCATATCTTTAAGATTTTATATTAAACCATTCTTTCAAGTTCAGACTCACAAAAGTTGTTGGTTGTTTCGTCTCCATCTTTGTTAAAACTCTCTACGTTTTCTATATTAAGGGAAGATGATGTTTCAACAAAAGCGCCTGTGCCGTTGAAATAATCGTCCTCAACGTAACCATCAACATCGTAGGAGTAATCAACGAAAAGAGTTTCGTTTTCCTTCTCAAATTCAATTGAACCTTTACCAACCTCGATTTGTGAGGCGATGTTCATATAATCAGATGCTGTTAAATTCATATCTTGTAAACTTTAAAAAGTGAATATTGTGAAGTACTTTTCGTGGCCGTCATTTTTAAGACCTGTCCAAGTGTAACCGAATTTAGCGCAGTAGATTTGCATATCGCTATTGAGATGTTCTTCATCAATGTCACCATTGAGGTAAACCATTGCTGCTACAGTTCCTTGCGGGATGATGTCGAACTTGATGCCGAATGTTTGGCTAAGGTTCTTTTTGATATATGATAAGTTCTTCTTCATATCTTATATTGTTTATAAGTTTTATTTGATATTGCAAAGATACAATTTTTATATTGAAATGCCAAGAAAGTTTCAAGGTTTAACTTTAAATTAACTTTGATACTGTTTCAATTAACATATTGTAACCTTATTTTTTTTTGAAAGGTTTATATTTAATTTTAATAATTCGGATTTTTTTTTTAACTTTGCTGCATTAATATATACCTTGAAATATGAATGTAAAAGAAAAAATCAATGCGGCAGGATGGAATTACACTTCTCTTGCTGCTGAAATGAAAGACAAAGACGGACATAAGGGCGTAACGCCGCAAGCTGTCTCGTTAATAGTTAATGGTAATCCAACTATCGGCAAGCTACAAGAAATTGCCGATATAATAGGTATTTCGCTGTCTGAATTAGTTTCAGACAATCACCATTCTAACTTTACCGCTCTTATAAAGAAAGGTGACAGTCTTTATTCAGCTTCTTCCATAGAACAGCTCGAAGCTCTTATACCAAAGTTGAAGGGGTAAATAATTGGCAAGAACAATCTTCTTGTTTACTTATATCTTTGCAGTTCGTTTTGAACTGTGTTAATATTTAACATATATAAATACAATCGTAATTATGAAGAAGTTACTTTATTTTATTGTGCCTGTAATGGTGCTTGTTTTCGCTGTATCATGCTCTAAGAGTGATGATGGTAATGATGATAGTGGTTACTTTAATGTTTCTGTAGAAAGCTTAAATAATACCACTTGGACCGCTAACGGATCGTCGGGTGTTTCTAAGTACGACTATGTAGGTTTCAAGGGAAATAGAATTGCTTGGGCAAGAACCGCTGGTTATGCTGTGACTGACCGTCATTATGGAAACTATTCACTAAAAGGTGATAAAATTTCTGTTGTGGAGGATGAGACAAGCGAACATTACACTTTCCAACTGCGTTTCTACAAAGACTCAAAAGGTAAGTTGTTTATTGTATCGGATCCTGAGGTGGAGATAAAAGACAAAGTCCCTAATGGTTTTTTCTACAAAACTGATACTTATGACTTCTTTGCAGCACATGATTAAATTCACTTGTATCTCTCTAATTTATTTGGTATGATGTTTTATTAGTGGATTATCTAAAACTCGCTTAGAACGTCTTAAAATAAAAATTGCTCCCAAAGGTTTCTTCGCTAAGATAACCTGGGAGCAACAGAACCTCGTCCTGTCTTCACAGACACCGGGGTCTAACATCAAATAAAACTAAAAACTTTTCTATTTTATGTGGTTCGGTATCTATACTGCAGCCATCCAAAATTTCAGAATGGCTATACCTGTGTAAAATTTCTGCAATGTGGCTTTTCTAAAACCACACTCTATCAATCCTGCCGTTGTATATTTAGCAAGCGTTTTGCGAGTTATACCAAGGATAGCACAAGTTTCATTTATACTATATCTGCTTGTTGGTAAAACCTCAGGCTTGTTACTAGTTACTGCCATGGAGAACCTCCCTTCTTGCTTATCATTTTGATGATGTCTTCATATGGGAGCGGCACAATAATTCTGTCGTGTGTTAGACAGATACATGTTTCGTTTCCCTTAACACCTAATTCGTATATTTGTTCTATCTTTGCTACTCTTATGGCATGCTTAATGTCGTGATTGTCGATTAACTCTATGAACCTTGCCATACTCAATCCTCCTCTTCATTTGAAAGTATAACAACGTCTCCTACTATATAATCATTAGGAATACGCCCTTGCTGTCTCAATATCTTAGTGGCTTTTTCATTGTATGGGAGACCATTTAATTTGCCGTACTCGTTTACATACATTGATTTTCCATCGGACATAGAAACACGTTCTATGTAGCCTCCTACTAATCCTTGCAACTCTTCAAGGGTGAACTTTTTTCCGTTATTGGGAGAAACGCCGAGCTCAAGCCCAGCTGAACTTATAAACAGAGCCATACTTATTCCTCTATCTCAATATTATTAGTAGCGATTGCTTTTGCAGCAAAGATGAAGTTTATTACAGCAGGAAAGAACAGGATCGAAGCGCTTGTGACTCCGAGAAGGACAAGCGATATGGAAAACCATCCACATATCAATCTTTCTTTTCTTGTTTTATCGTCCCATTTAACATCCTTTTTCCATAAGAGCCAAACTTTATAGATTGAACTCTTTTTGCACAGATTTTTTAACTGTTCAATGCTCTTAATGCATCTCATAGATTTCTTTTTTTTTGTTTTACATTGCTCTTAGTACATCTTAACATAAAAAACAATAGCTATAAAAATATTTTTTAGTAACTTTGTATTGTTATATTAAGTATTACAGTGCAAAGATAATAAAAAATTCTATAATATCTATATAGAAAACAAAGAAATTTCTTGTCTTTCACTTTGTTTAACTTTTTATACTAATAATATATAATGTATAGGGCAATGAACTTGATTGAAGACTTAGATAATCTGTCAACAAAGATAGAAAATATGAAAGACCGTATCGGAACAGAGGAAGCCACAAAGAATGCTTTCGTGTTGCCATTATTGCTGTCTTTGGGATATGATGTGTACAACCCCTTAGAGGTTGTACCAGAAATGGCATGTGATATATCTAACAAAGGAGACAGAGTGGATTATGCAATCTTCAAGGATAATAATCCAGTAATGATAGTCGAATGCAAACAATGCTCAAAAGAACTCGCTCCATTTGTTCCACAGCTTTCAAAATATTATGTAGCTACTAATGCGCGTTTTGCAGTTTTAACTAACGGAATCGAATATTGGTTCTTTGCTGATTTTGATAAGACAAACTTGATGGATGCCAAACCGTTTTTTATTTTCGATATGAACAATTGTGACTCTAAAGGAATAGAGTTATTGGGACTTTTCTCTAAGAATAGCTTAGACGAGCTAAAAATAATAGAAAGGTTTAGAGAGATAAGGCTAAAAGATGCTCTTTCGTGTTTTATAAATAGCAACATAATGTGTCCAAGTGATGATTTTGTAGAGTTTGTGGCCAAGTCTGCCCTCGGAAAAGGATATGATAAAACTTTACATTCTGTATACAAAAGTACAATAAAATCATTAATGGGGGATTTCATTCCATCTCCTCCGCAATCTGAAGAAACTCCAATAATTAACAGGTCAGAGCTTAGGGCTTACGAAATTGTTAAAGATATACTTAAAGGGTATGACTCAAATATTCAATATAAAAAATTCAAGTCGTATTTTACAGTCAACCAAGATGGGTCTGTATGGAGATGGATTATTCGTTTAAAGTTAACGCGCGATGGTTCGATTAGGGTTTGTTACCCTATTGATTCCTATAAGACAAATGAGTGGGTACAGATTGATAACATAGAACATTTATACAAAATGAATGAACGTATTGTGTCTGCTTTTCAGATGGCAGTATCGTTATAGGATGTGCCAAACCCGAAAAAACCGCAGATATACCGCAATTCTATATTGTGCTGCTTGTAACATATTGAATATTAGTTGTTTATGCTTAAATGCTGCACGCCTGGAAAGCGTGTATTCCCCTAAAGGGAATCGGGGGTTCGAATCCCCCTCTTTCCGCTTTTCCGCAACAAAGAAAGAATAGGGTCAGCACAGCAGGTTGTCAACGAACATGCTGTGCTGATTTTCTTAATTGGTCATTGCCGATTTGTCAATTGGTCATTGCGGTTCTTGAATAGAAATGCGGTTCTTGAATAAAAATGCCGTTCTTGAATAAAAATGCCGTTCTTGAATAAAAAAGCGATTCTTGAATAAAAAAAAGATATTATTGTTATGAAAACAATTGTTTTGCGCTTCGCGATAGTTTTATCTATGCTCTTCGGCATGGCGAGTCTTGCCCCGGCCTTCTCGCAAGAAGCAAAGGTCGACACCACCTCTGTGGCAGGTGACGACAAGGCAGCTGCATCAGCTCAAGACGATAGCGCGGTTGTGGCACCTGCTGTTGACAACGCCGCTTCTGCAGCGTCAGCCGACGACGATATAGAAGCTGTGGAGAGTCCGGGCTTCCATAAGATGCTTAAGACAAAGTTTATCGAGGGCGATGCCTCGTTCATGTCGCTTGTGGCGCTGGCTCTGGTCATAGGCCTTGCGTTCTGCATAGAGCGCGTCATCTACCTCACGTTGTCGGAGATAGACACCGACAAGTTTATGGCGGCGCTTGACGGGAAGATTGCGTCGGGCGACATTGAAGGCGCAAAGACGCTGTGCCGCAACACTCGCGGTCCTGTGGCGTCGATATGCTACCAAGGTCTGGTGCGTGCCGACGAGTCGATGGGCAACATTGAGAGGTCGGTGGCGTCGTATGGCAGCGTGCAGGCCGCCAACCTTGAGAAAGGCTGTTCATGGATTACGCTGTTCATAGCCATGGCTCCCTCGCTTGGCTTCCTCGGAACGGTTATAGGCATGGTTATGGCGTTTGAGCAGATACAGACCGTGGGCGACATTAACCCCACCATCGTGGCTGCCGGCATGAAGGTGGCGCTCATCACCACCATCTTCGGCATTATTGTGGCGCTGGTGCTCCAGCTGTTCTACAATTATATTCTCTCAAAGATTGACCGTCTGACGGCGCAGATGGAGGAGTGTGCCATCGCGCTGCTCGACTCGCTGATGAAAAACAAACAGGGCGCTGTCAAGCAATCGGAGCGTTGTTAAACAAACAGGGCGTTATTGAACAATGATGAAAAAAAACTTATTTAAAGCATTGTTTCCTTTTGCCTCGTTGTCGTTGCGCGACATAAAGCATTGGAAGGCGGTGAAGGTGTCGCAGAGCGTGTTCTATCTGCTCATGACCCTCATCGTGGTTGTCTATGCCCTCTTCTTTCTTGTGGGCTATGAGCATCCGTACGATGAGAACCCCGACTTTAACGCTCCGCTCTTGACCGGTGTGCTCATAACGTTTGTGTTGTTGCTGCTGCTCATGGCTGTTGCCGTGACCCTGTTTGCGGTCTACAGAACGTTGCGTCGCATGCGAGGCCACACAGGTGTGGTCAACGGCGTTCCGGCCTTGCGCATAGCGTTGGGCGTAGGCTTGGGCACGTTCTGCATAATGATTCTTTCTTTTGCCCTTGCGTCCACCGATGCGATGAGCGTTAACGGTGTTCAATATGCCGATGGGTTATGGCTGCGTGTGGCAGAGATGTTTGTCGACACGTCCCTCTTGCTGCTTGTGGCTGCCGTTGTGGCTGTGGCTTATGGTTATGTGAGACGTGTGCGTAACCGCAGAAAGGAGGCACAAAATGCTCATTAAGCGTCGCCGCCACCGCGTGCCGGCCCTCAACACGGCTTCCACCGCCGACATCTCGTTCATGCTCCTCATCTTCTTCCTCGTTACAACGTCGATGGATGTGGACAAGGGCATAACGCGCCAACTGCCGCCTGTGGAACAGACCGAGGAGAAGAGTGTGGCAGAGGTGCAGCGCGGCAACATCATGCAGTGTGTCATCGGGGCTGACGGCAAGCTCGTTGTCGATGGCAAGCCAGCACGCTACGAGGGGTTGCGCAATACCATAGCCTCATTTGTGCGCAAGGCGGGCAACCGACATCTCATAACCATACAGACTGATGCCGATGCAATCTACGACAGCTATTTTGCCTTGCAGAACGAGCTGGTGGCAGCCTATGCCATGGTGCGCGATGCTGAGGCACGCCGTCGTTATGGCAAGCCGATGGCACAATGTGGCGTTGCGGAGCGCAAGGCCGTGACCGATGCCTGTCCGCAGCATGTGGCAGAAAACTATGATAACGACACGAAAGGAGGAGACGCAGAATGACGATTCGACAAAGACGACAACATGAGGTGCCGACGCTTAACACGTCGTCGCTGCCCGATCTTATCTTCACCGTGCTCTTCTTCTTTATGATTGTTACGCATATGCGCAAGGTGACGCTCAAGGTAGAATATGTTCTGCCGCAAGGCACCGAACTGACACGCCTGACAAAAAAGCAAGCTGTCACGCATGTCTATATTGGACGCGCGGGGAAGGAAGCATCTGTCATACAGGTCAACGACAAGTTGGTGTCGGCTCAGGATGTTGCCGATTATGTGGCCACGGAGAAACGTCGCATGGCTCCCGATGACCAGATGCGCATGACCGTTTCGGTGAAAGCTGACCGTGCCACGCGCATGGCGCTTGTGAACGATGTGAAACGGGCAATACGCCTTGGAGGGGCTTCCCGAATAAACTATTCGGCAGAAAAAAAAGGTGAATAGTGGCTTTAGATGATAAATTAACACAAAAATAGGTTAATTTATTGCCAATTTAGATTATTTAATGTAACTTTGCAACCAAATTAGTAAAATCAGAATGGCACATCACAATTTAGATTCATTAGACAAAAAAATTCTGCATCTCATAGCTGCCGATGCACGAATACCGTTTCTTGAAGTGGCTCGCGTCTGCAATGTCAGTGGAGCGGCTATTCATCAGCGCATTCAGAAGCTCACCAATCTTGGCATTCTTAAAGGTTCGCAGTTTATAATCGATCCCGAAAAGATTGGTTATGAGACATGCGCCTACATAGGTCTGTTCCTTAAGGATCCCGCAAATTTTGACAATGTGGTTGAGGGCCTTAGAAAGATTCCAGAGGTTGTTGAATGTCACTATACAACAGGAGGCTTTGACATGTTTATCAAGATTTATGCCTTCAACAACCATCATCTCATGAGCATCATCCATGACAAGTTGCAGCCACTCGGACTGTCACGCAGCGAGACCGTTATCTCGTTCAACGCTGCCATCGACCGTCAGCTGCCCATCGTAGACTTGCCTACCGATGAGGATGACGATGAGGATGAGTGATCATTTTTTTTGAATAAAGCCATAAAAAACGACAACAGGGTGATTCTCTGTTGTCGTTTTTTTATGGCTTTTATGTCGTCTTTTTACGTCGTCTTGTTCTTAAGCTTAAAAGCTTTTGGTCATCATTCTTCTCTCATCATTCTTCACATCTTCTCACATAATCGGCGAAGGCGAAGCGTTGGTGGTGGCGTTCGTCTATCTCGTGCTGTTCTTTTGTGGCAAGCTTCCACCCCTTGTCGTATGCAGGGAAGAAAGCGTCGGCGTCTGCGGGTGTGTCCTCTACCTCGGTGAGGCATAGCCGGTCAGCGATGGGGAGAGCCTGCTCGTAAACGCTGGCTCCACCTATTATATATATGTCCTCATCTTTCGAGCAATGAGTCAATGCCTCGTCAAGCGATGCGTAGACGTCGCAACCTGGAAAACAGGTCTGCGTGCGACTGAGTACGATGTTGCGGCGGTTGGGCAATGCGCCCTTGGGTAGCGACTCGAAGGTGCGTCGCCCCATGATGATGGTGTTGCCCGTGGTGAGAGCCTTAAACCTTTTGAGGTCATCAGGCAACCAATAGATCAGTTTGTTGTCGTTGCCGATGGCGCGGTTGGCGGCAACGGCGGCAATGATGCTTATCATAAATAATTCTTGTTTTCTTTGTTCGCTTTTGCCTGTGGGGGCTATTTTATGGTTCTCAGCGTGTGGTTACACGCTCACGGTAGCAGCGATGTGAGGCCACGGGTCATAGCCCTCAAGCTCAAAGTCCTCATATTTGAAGTCGAACAGGTTCTTGACATCGGGGTTCAGCTTCATCTTGGGCAGCGGGCGCGGTGTGCGCGTGAGCTGCAAGTGAGCCTGCTCAAGGTGGTTGAGGTAGAGGTGAGTGTCGCCTGTGGTGTGTACAAAATCGCCAGCCTTAAGCCCTGTTACCTGAGCCATCATCATGAGCAGCAGAGCATAAGAAGCGATGTTGAACGGCACACCGAGGAAGGTATCGGCAGAACGTTGGTAGAGCTGAAGCGACAGTCGGCCGTCGGCAACATAAAACTGGAAGAGGCAATGGCAGGGCGGCAACGCCATCTGTTCTATCTCCGCCGGGTTCCAAGCGCTCACGATCATGCGTCGCGAGTCGGGATGGTTCTTTATCTGGTCAAGCACATTCTGTATCTGGTCGATAGTTCCACCGTTGTAGTCGGGCCATGAGCGCCACTGGTGTCCGTAGACCGGTCCCAGTTCGCCGTTCTCGTCAGCCCACTCGTTCCATATCCTCACGCCGTGCTCCTGTAACCAACGCACATTGGTGTCGCCACGAAGGAACCACAGCAGTTCGTAGATTATTGATTTGAGATGGAGCTTCTTTGTTGTGAGGAGAGGAAAACCATCCTCAAGATTGAACCTCATCTGGTTGCCGAACACGCTCATCGTGCCCGTGCCTGTGCGGTCCGTCTTTTTGTGCCCTTCCGTCAGAATGCGGTTAAGCAAGTCGAGATATTGTTTCATGTTATCTTGTTTTTGTCTTTTTCTTTTTCTATCTGTTTTTCTTTATTCTTATCTTATCTTTTTTCCTTATTCTTATTTCTTCCTTATTCTTATTTCTTCCTTATTCTCCTTAATTCCGCAACACTATAATTTAACTTTATTTATAAGTTCCTGAGCAACAAAAAGTTGCCCAGGATTTTGCCATGTCAGAATTTTCACTTATCTTAGTGTTGCAAAAAGAAAACAAGCAAAACTCTAATATGACATGGCAAAGGTACAAATAAAATCTGAGAAACTCACACCTTTTGGAGGAATTTTTTCAATCATGGAGAAATTTGACTCCATGC
>OBLI01000505.1_pt1 | contig 41466 bp, 34 predicted proteins | sample 1519701 | NCBI WGS metagenome assembly OBLI01 (sample SAMEA3663005, study PRJEB22513) | pig gut metagenome | biome: pig gut; feature: pig-associated habitat; material: faeces | place: France | collected 2012
ATATTCTGGCTAAAGCAAAAGAAATAATAGCTGCATAAGCTTCAAAGCATAAAAATACCGTAGGAATTACGGAAATTAACGCCCACGGAGAGTGTGTAAGTCCTTTTGCCAAGGCAGAAGGCTGTTCTCGTAGAAGTGGGAATCTCCCTCCTCAAACGCCTAGGCGTTAGGAGGGAGTAATTCAACAAAATCTGTTTGTGTGCTATTTAGATTATTTTTTGTTTCACTCAGGCTCATGGCAATTCCTCCTTGCAGCTGATTGAGATTTTATGGAATAAAGATTATTTTATGAAATAAAGCTTAATGAGATTTACAAGATTTTCCAGTTTTACAGATATAAATGTATACTCAATTTTACCGGAATGCCTGCTGCAAATCGGCAATCAAATCCTCCGTTGCCTCAATGCCTACGGACAGGCGCAGCAGCCTGTCATCCAGCCCGGTGCGCTCCAGCAGGTATTTGGGCATGCATTCGTGTGTCTGGTAGAGAGGGTAGGTAATCAGGCTTTCTACGCCCCCCAGGCTTTCCGCAAAGGCAATCAGCTTCACCTTGCCCAGAATGCTCCTGGCGAGGTCGCTATCCCTGACCTTGAAGGAAATCATGGCTCCGCTGCCTGATGCCTGCTGCCGGTTCAGCTGAAAGCCCGGATGCTCAGGCAGCCCTGCATAATAAACATCGGTAACTTCAGGCTGCTGCTTTAGCCACTGGGCGATTTGCAGGGCGTTGGCAGCCTGCTTTTCCACCCGCAGCCCCAGGGTTTTCAGGCTGCGGAGCATAAGCCAGGAATCCTGGGCAGAAAGATTGGCTCCCTGGGACTTGACATACAGCCCGATTTCTTCTATCAGTTGCTGGCTGCAAGGGCTTTGCCCCACAATCAGGAAGCCGGAGAGAATATCGTTGTGGCCGCAGAGGTACTTGGTGCCGCTGTGCACCACGATATCCGCCCCCAGTGTCAGGGGTTTCTGAAAATGAGGTGTCAGGAAGGTATTATCAACGACCAGCAGGGCAGCATGGCTATGTGCCAGTTCAGCCAACGCCTTTATATCAGTAATCAGCATCATAGGATTGGAAGGTGTTTCGATGAAAATTGCCCTGGTGGCAGGGCGGAGGCTGCGCTGCACAAGCTCTAAATCGGTGGTGTCGATGTATTCAAACTCAATGCCGTACTTGGCGAAGATTTCTCCCAGGCGGACAGTGTCGCCGTACAAATCCTCCGTCAGCAGGATGTGGTCTCCCGGCTTGAACAGCTGGAACACTGTATTGATGGCAGTCATGCCGGAGCTGAAGGCCCATGCCTTTTGGCCCTTTTCCAGGGCAGCGATGGTTTCCTCCAGGTTGTCCCGGGTAGGGGTGTCGCAGCGGCTATAGTCATAACCTGTGCTCTGCTGAAAGCCTGGATGCCTGAAGGTGGCAGACTGATAAATCGGCTGGCTCAAGGCGCCGGTATAGTCTGCCTGCCTACAGCCATGAACCTCAATAGTAAAATCATGCATAAAACATCTTCCTTCCTGTAAACTATAGCTGATACGATAAAGCATACAATACATATTTAGTAAATATGTTATGAATATTATAATAGCAGAAAGTGCTTCTGTCAATACAGTAGTGGAGAGGCTGGGAATATTTTTGTGCAATGGTTGTCTGTTCATCTGCCAATCAATGTATTACGCAATGTATTTTTGGGACAATAGAAAAGAGATGCCTTATTGCGTACCGCATGAGCTGTATGAAATGAGGCATCTCTTTAGTGCTATAAAAGTGCAGCTGTCGGAGAGTAATTAACTCTGGCAGCTGTGCTTATTTTTATGGATTAATACTGAGTTATTTGGGCAGCTGCGGTCAAGTCCTCCGGGGTGAGGCTGTGAATGCTGTCCATCAGGTGCAGGTGGAAGCTGCCGGGGCCTTTTTCCGTATAGATGTGATGGATTTTCTCGGCGGCAATACCCAGAAGCAGGCAGGCCAGCATGGCCGCCTCAAGGGCTGTTCTATTCGTGTGGCTGGCGGCAGCCAGGCAGGCACCTGCCAGCACGTTGGTCATGCAGCCGGTGCCGGTAATGGAAGCCAGTGCCTCCGTACCGTTCTGTATGGTGCAGGCGGCATGCTCCGACACCACCAGGTCCATAGGCCCCGTAGCCAGGAGAGTAGTATGGTACTCCCTGGCTTTTTTCTTGAACAGCCTGATGTACTCAGGTGCATTCTCGGCTGTGGCCATTTCCCTGGCACCTGCCTCTACACCCATGCCGGGGGTAACCGGCAGCCCCAGCAGGGTGCGCAGCTCCGAGATATTTCCCTTGATGATGGCCGGGGGATATTGGCTGATCAGCTTACGGGCGTAGTCAAGGCGCAGGCTGCTGCAGGCGATGCCCACCAGGTCTATGACTACAGGAATATGTAGCCTATGTGCTGTCTGGCTGGCAATCAGCATTGATTCCATGCGGGCATCAGTGATATTGCCCAGGTTCAGTGCCAATGCTTTGGCTATGGCAGTTATTTCAGCCACCTCCTTTGGGTGCTCGGCCATGATGGGACGGGCACCGATTGCCAGCAGGATGTTGGCGCAGTCATTGATGGAGATGGGGTTGGTTATGCAGTGAATGAGGGGTGCCTGCTGCCGGATATAGCCCAGCAGCAGGGGGATTGCCTCCGTCAGCCTGCTTGCATTTCTGTCCTTATTTGAGCCGTCCATGTATATTTACTCCTAACTTTTGCTGGATATTTTTCAGGGCGCCGTTTTTCTGCAGCACTGTCAGCAGGATAAAGGCGATGGAGCCGCCGATGAGGGTTCCGGCAATAAAGGACGGCACATAGAACATCCAGGTGAGGCCGCTGCGCCCCCAGAGCAGCGCCATGACAGGATAGGAGACGATGGCGCCGATGATGCCGGTACCGATGATTTCACCCAGGCAGGCAAAGGCAATCCTTCCCTTGCTGGCGCGGTAAAGGATGCCGGACAGGGCGGCGCCGAAGATGGCACCTGTCAGTGCCAGAGGCGGTATGCCCATCAAGGCCATGCGGATGATGCCGATGAGGAAGGCGCAGATAAAGGCTTCCAGAGGTCCCAGCATGACAGCGCAGGTGATGTTGATGAGATGCGCCATAGGGCACATGCCCTCCACCCTGAGAATAGGGGAAATGACAACGCCCAGGGCTATCATCATGCCCATGAAGACCATGCGCAAAAGCTTTGTGTGTGAATTCATAAATAGCACTCCTTTTCTATTTTTACAGTACTGGCAGCACTTGTGGCAGTGCTAAAGTCAATATAGAGCATATGGAGTGGCTTGTCAAGCCTATTGGCAGGTAACAAGGTACGACAACCGGGTTATGGGGAGCTTTCACAGCTGCTGAAAAGGCACTGCATAGCCAATTTAGAAATATTTTGTATACATAGCGAAAATAAAGAAAAAATATAGCCAAATCGCCTACAGTATGTTATAGTAGTAACTGTGAAAAACAGATATGCCTTAGAATTTTGCTTATGAGGTGATTGTATGTTTAAAGAATTAGCTTACTACGATGGAAAGATTGGTACCCCTGACGAGGTAATGATTCCATTCAATGACCGTTCACATTTCTTTGGCGATGGCGTTTATGATGCCACTATCGGCGGCAATCATGTGGTGTACCTGCTGGAAGACCATCTGGACAGGTTCTATACCAGTGCCAATTATTTCGATATCAAGATTACTATGGGCAAGCGGGAGCTGGGTGAGCTGCTCACCGACCTGTTGCGCCAGGTGGAGGGGGAAACCCATTTCGTCTATTGGCAGGTAACCCGTGGCGTGGCATCTCGTAACCATGCTTATGGCAATGACATGCCGGGCAAGCTGTGGGTGTGGATTAAGCCGTCCAAGGCTGGCGATCCGAATGAAGAGCTGAAGCTGATCGTCCGTCCTGATACCCGCTTCCAGCATGGCAATGCCAAGACGCTGAACCTGCTGCCTGCTGTTATGGGCACTGAGCTGGCTGTCCGTGCCGGTGCCGACGAGTGCGTGCTGCATCGTGACGGCTTTGTGACCGAGTGCTGCCACAGCAATATCCAGATTTTGAAGGATGGCATGCTGATTGCTCATCCTGATGACCAGTTTATTCTCCGGGGCATTGCCAAGACCCACATGATTGAGGCATGCCGCAGGCTGGGCATCACTGTAATGGAGCGTCCTTTCAGCTTGGAGGAGATGTATGATGCAGACGAGGTTATCGTGACCGCTTCTTCCAGGATGTGCCAGCATGCCTGTGAGATTGAGGGCAGGAAGGTCGGCGGCAAGGACCCTGAGACATTGCACCGCATTGAGAAGGAAGTCATTCAGGAGTATCTTGACTATACCGGCAAGGCAACCCTGCTGGACTAAAAAGTAAATATTTTGGATTGGAATGGGCCAATCAGCTGATATGAATAGCTTTCTGTCAGTTGATGGCCCTTTATTGTTTTTTCGGGCAAAGTTTTTCACAATGTATACAAAAAATTAAATGAATATATTTTTGATAAACTTCATGAATTTTGGAGGAAAATCATGAGCTGTGTAAATTTTAGCTGTGTGGATTTGAACTGCGATCTGGGTGAGAGCTTCGGTGCCTATACCATGGGCATGGATGAGGCGGTGGTGCCTCATGTTACATCTATTAATGTGGCATGCGGCTACCATGCCGGTGACCCGCTGATTATGGAAAAGACCATGGCACTGGCAGCAAAATATGGCGTGGCTGTGGGAGCTCATCCCGGTTTTCCTGACTTGCTGGGCTTCGGGCGGCGGCCTATGACGGTGACGCCGGAGGAGGCCGGTGCCTATGTGAAATACCAGCTGGGAGCGTTGATGGCTTTTGCCAAAAGCCACGGCCTGAAGCTGCAGCATGTAAAGCCCCACGGGGCACTGTACAACATGGCAGCCAAGGATGCAAAGCTGGCAAGGGGCATTGCCGAGGCGGTGGCCAGCGTGGATACGGGGATTTATCTCATGGGGCTGGCCGGCTCCGTGATGCTAGAGGAAGCGGAGAAGGCAGGGCTGCCCGTCATCAGCGAGGTCTTTGCTGACCGGGCCTACAATGATGATGGCTCCCTGGTAAACCGCAAGATTCTGGGCGCAGTTATCCACGATGGTGACGAGGCTGCGGCAAGGGCAGTAAAAATGGCCAAGGAAAACAAGGTGGTCAGCATTAATGGCAAGACCATAGATATCAAGGCAGACAGTATCTGCGTGCACGGGGACAATGGAGCGGCTATTGAGCTGGTGAAGAAAATCCGTGCTTCACTGGCGGCAGAAGGGATTGCCGTGCAAAACTTTCAGGCACAATAAGGCGGAATATGAGGTGGCGAGGCGCAATGCGATATAATATGGTGCGATGCCATAAAGTGCTATAACTGCAATATTGCGCAGGCTGTTGTTTGAGGTAAATAGTGTTTGAGATAAAGAGGAAATGGGGTGACATGCTTGGCAGAGTCAGCTGTTCCTGCCGGGGTGCGCTTTCTGGTGCTGGGTGACAGCGCGGTTTCCGTGGAGTTCGGGCAGGAAATAAATATTGAAATCAATCGCAAGGTCATGGCACTGCAGAGCTGTGTGGAAAGGGCAGCGTCAGAAGGGGAGCTTGAGGGAATTGTGGAGACGGTTCCTACATATTGTGCCCTGATGATCGTGTACAATCCGCTGGTGCTGGGCTATGATGAGCTGGTGGAGAAGCTCTCGGCTGTCATTGGCAGCATGAAGCTGGCGGATGCAGGGGAAAGGCAGGTCGTGGAAATCCCCGTGGTGTACGGTGGCGAGTACGGTCCTGACCTGGATGAGGTGGCAACGCAACACGGCATGACGGCAGAGGAAGTCATCCGGTTGCATGCTGCCCCAGAGTACCCTGTGTATATGCTGGGGTTTGTGGCCGGTTTCCCCTATCTGGGCGGTATGGATGAAAGGCTGTCTACGCCTCGGAAGAAGTCGCCACGGCTGAAGATTGCCGCCGGCAGCGTGGGCATTGCCGGAGGGCAGACGGGGATTTATTCCGTGGAGTCACCGGGGGGCTGGCAGATTATTGGCCGCACGCCTTTGAAGCTATATGATGCGGCAAGTGAAAATCCCGTGCTGCTGTCAGCTGGCAGCTATGTGAAATTCAAGCCGATTTCTGAGGCTGAATACAAGTCGATAGCCAATGATAGTGAATAGTGTTGGTGAATTTTGGCGGATATTTTTATGTGTTAGTGAGTATTAATGTACGTCAATGAATTTTGATGAATGTTTTTTGTGAAATTTCGGTGGGTGAGACGATGGCAGGTATCATGGTGATAAATGGCGGCATGCTGACTACGGTGCAGGATGAGGGCAGGTATGGCTATCAGGCCAGCGGCGTGCAGGTCTCAGGGGTAATGGACAGGACTGCCGCTCTGCTGGCCAATGCCCTGGTAGGCAACGATGAGCTTTCTGAGGATGCTGCCCTGCTGGAGGCGACCTATCTGGGGCCTGAGCTGGAATTTGGGCAGGATGCGCTGGCAGCTGTTGCCGGAGGCATGCCTGATGTGCAGCTGGATGGTATGCCTGTGCAGCCCTATAGGGCGATAGCTGTCAAGGCAGGGCAGCGGCTGAAGGTGGCGGCGCAAAAATCAGGCCTTCGGGCGTATATTGCCGTGTCAGGGGGAATTGCTACAGACAGGGTGCTGGGCAGCAGGTCCACTAATCTCAAGCTGGGGCTGGGTGGCTATCATGGGCGCAAGCTGGCAGCAGGTGATGTGCTGCCGGTGGGAGCTCCGGGGGCGTATGCGGCAAAGGCCTTGTCAGGCAAAGCAGGGTTTCGGAAACTGCCGTCAAGCTATGTGGATGCAATGGCAAAGAGAGGCATTGTGTCAGGTGCTGACGGTGGCTCAAGCAGGCAGATACGGGTGATATTGGGGCCCCAGGAGGATTATTTTTCCCGGCAGTCCATTGCTGCCTTTGCAGAAGCTGCCTATACAGTATCAAATAATTCTGACCGCATGGGCTACAGGCTGCAGGGGCCGGCGGTGGAAAAGGCAAAGCAGCAGGATTTGATTACGGATGGCATAGCCTTCGGCTCAATTCAGATTCCCCCAGACGGCCAGCCTATTATTATGCTGGCAGACCATCAGACCACAGGTGGGTATCCGAAGCTGGCTACGGTGGCAACGGTGGATTTGCCCCTTCTGGCTCAGTCCATGCCCGGGGACAGGCTGCAGTTCAGGCTGATTTCCGTGCAGGAGGCACAGCAGCTTTTGCGGCAGCAGCATGAGGTTATGGTAGAGGTTATCAATCAGATGAAGGAACAGGCTGTACTGGCGGTGCCCGGTGCAGGGGCAAAACAGTTCAGGCTGACGATAAATGGCGAAGCTTTTGATGTGGCTATTAGGCAGATGTGAATATGAGCCTGATGTGACTGGAAAGATGATATGATGGCAGGCTCTATATGACTATAAGGCAGGAGTGATTTTCATGGCAGATTATAGCAATGCGAGGCCGGAGGATGTATGGCTGAAAATCAGGAGCGGTGAAATCACCGGGCAGACATCCGGCATGTGCAACGGTTATGCCCAGGCAAATCTGGTGATTATGCCTGAAAAATACGCCGGGGACTTTGAGCAGTTTGCCCGGCAGAATCCCAAGCCATGCCCTCTTTTGGAGGTTATGCATGGCAGCAGGTATGTGCAGGATATGGGCAAGGGGGCAGATATCCTGACGGATATTCCCAAGTACCGCATCTTTGAAAATGGCGTGCTGGTAAAGGAAGTGACGGATGCTACGCCTTACTGGCAGGATGATATGGCAGTGTTTTTGATTGGCTGCAGCTTTTCCTTTGAGGAAGCATTGATGGAGGCCGGTATAGATGTGCGGCACATTTCCATGGGGCGCAATGTGCCTATGTTCCGCACCAAGGTGATGACTGAGCCTGCCGGGCCTTTCAAGGGGGAGCTGGTGGTCAGCATGCGGCCGATGACGCCGGAGGATGCAGAGCGGGCTAATGAGATTACGGGGCGTTTCCCCAACGTGCATGGTGCGCCTGTGAATATCGGGGAGCCTGAGAAGCTGGGGATTACGGACTTGATGAAGCCGGACTACGGTGACCCGGTGGATATACTGCCTGGGGAGATTCCTGTTTTCTGGGGCTGTGGCGTTACGCCACAGTCGGTGATTGAGCATGCGAAGCTGCCGCTGGTGATTACCCATGCACCGGGGCACATGTTTATTACCAACATGAAAAATGATGCGGTCAATGATTTTTTGGAGCAGAAGAAAAAATAAAGTAATTAAATAAAGTAGTAAATTATATTACAATTGTATTGTGTGAATGGATTGAATTGTGAGGTGTGTTTGCTGTGGGCTTTTTTAAGAAATTAGATGAGGCAATGCGATATGATCCGGGCAACAGGGGGCTTTTAGCCAATGCACCTGCCAACCCGTTGGACAGGTTGCAGGAGGCGTTGCAGGAGATTACCGGCGTGGTTATCCTGACGGGCTTTCCAGTGCGGCTGGGGCTCCACAATTTTACCGGGGAGACGGATGGCCCCCTGGGGGCTGCCAATCTTGCCTTTGCCTTTGAGTCCATAGGCGTGCCCGTGTGGCTGCTGACGGATGAGGAAGCCTACTGGGTGGTGAATGCGGCAGTGACCAGGCGTGGCTGCAAATGCCGTCCTCTCATGCTGCCGAGGTATGAGGCGGATGAGTTTATTGCCGCCCAGCTGGATGCCATTCACCCCAGCCATGTGCTGACTATTGAGCGTCCAGGCAAGGCACGGGACGGGCATTATCACAACATGCGGGGGGGCATTATTGATGCCATGTTCGTGGATGCTTCCAGTATTATTGAGGCAGCCCGGGAACGGGGGATAACTACTATCTCTATCGGTGATGGTGGCAACGAAATCGGCATGGGTGCCCTGGCGGAGACCATCGAAAAGTATGTCCCTCACGGGGAGGCTATCTGCGCCAGGGAGGTGGCGGACATTGCCCTCATCAGCGGTGTTTCCAACTGGTGGGGCTGGGGTGTCAGCGCCCTGCTGTCCAGAATGTACGGCATCAACCTGCTGCCCTCCGACGATATGGAGCGGGGCATGCTGCATGAGATGGTGCTGGCAGGCAGCGTGGACGGCTGCACGAAGAAGCCGGAGGAAACGGTGGATAACCTGCCGATGGAGGTGCATATGGGGGTTTTGAGCAATGTCAGGTCAGCCATGCAGGAAAAATAGCCATGCAGGCAATTAGCCGGTAATATGGTGCAGCAGTCTGGCTGTTTATGTAGTGATGTAATAAATTCGTGGCAGCATTAATAAAGATAATAGAAAAAACTTAAAAAACTGCAAAAAAACGGTGCAGGGGACGTTTCTCTGACCGCTTTTTTTGTGGGAGATTTTCTGGCTTTTGATTATTTTTTGTCTGTCGGGTGTGGAACTGGAATTTTAAAGTATTTGTGCAGTGGACGGGTTTGACGGTCGTGCGCAAAGGCTATAAAATATGTTCACTGCGCTTGTATATGGATTTATATTTGCATATTGGGTAGCGTGATAATTTAAAGAAATGTGTTAGGGGTTGTTATTGTATGGAAAATTTTTCAGTTCTGGTGAATGAGCTGGATGCTTTGATTTGGAGCATGGCACTGGTCAGCCTCTGCCTGGGAGCAGGGCTGTACCTGTCTGTCCGCCTGGGATTTCCCCAGGTGCGGCTGATTGGGGAGATGGTACGGCTGCTCTTTGGCGACAAGAAAAGCGAGCATGGCATTTCCTCCTTTCAGTCCTTTGCCACCACGGTAGGGGCAAGGGTTGGCATGGGCAATATTGCCGGTGTGGCCACGGCCGTTTTTATCGGCGGCCCCGGCTCTATCTTCTGGATGTGGATGATTACCTTTATCGGGGCGGCTTCCGCCTTTACGGAGTCGGTGCTGGGACAGGCCTACAAGATAAAGAATTCCAGCGGCGTGTTCATGGGAGGCCCTGCCTATTATCTGGAGCATGGCCTGAAGTGCAAAAATTATGCCAGGCTTTTTGCGGTGCTGGCGGTGATGGGGCCGGGGCTTTTGCTGCCGGGAGTGCAGATAAACTCTCTTGTGCTGGTTTTTGAGGAAGCCTTTGCGGTGGATCGCACCATCGTGGGCTTTATCTGCTGTGCCCTGCTGGCTTTTATTATCTTCGGCAGCATCAAGCGCATTTCCAAGGTGGCAGAAATCCTGACGCCTTTTATGTGCCTGATTTACATGGGCTTTGCAGTCATTATCCTGGGCATGAATTTTGACAAGATTCCGGGGATGCTGCAGATGATTGTCACCTCTGCCATAGGTGCTGAGCCGCTGTTTGCCGGGATTATCGGTTCGGCTGTTTCCTGGGGCGTCAAGCGGGGCATTTACTCCAACGAGGCAGGCATGGGCTGCGGTGCCATCGTGTCGGCAGCGGCTGAGACCTCACATCCTGCCAAGCAGGGGCTGATACAGGCCTGCTCCATATACGTGGACACCCTGCTGATTGGCACGGCTACAGCCTTGATTATCATGTTGACCGGCACCTACAATGTATCAGACGGGCAGGGGGGATTGCTGTTCAGCAGCATCGGTGATATTGAGTCCGGCATCAAGTGGGCCCAGTACGCTTTGATGAATACCTTCGGGGCATGGAGCGGCAAGGTGCTGGCGGTGATTATCGTGCTGTTCGTGTTTACCTCACTGACCGGCTACTGCTATCAGGCGGAGGCAAATATCCGCTACCTGTTCAAGCGCAACAAGCTGGCACTGAATACCGTGCGGATTATCTTCGTGCTGGCTTCCTTTTTTGGCTGCCTGGTGAATGCGGATGCTATATGGGCTCTGGGCGATATTGGCTACGGCCTTCTGGGCTGGGCAAATATCATTGCCATTATCCTGATGGCGCCTAAGGCGGTGGCAATTCTCAGGGACTATGAACAGCAGAAAAAAGCCGGGCAGGACCCTGTCTTTGCCCCTGAGAAATTCGGCATTGACGATTATACCGGGGCATGGGATAAATACAAAAATCAATAGTTAATAGATAATAGATAAAAAACGGGCTGCTCCCATCTTATAGGAACAGCCCGTTTAATATTATTGCAGATGTTTTTTTAGCGTGCGGTACTGCTTAGAAAAGTGGCAGCATCTCGGCACTCAGCTCCTTCATGCACTTCTTGAAGGCACCCCGCTTGGCACGCAGGTCGCTGGAGAAGGAATCATCTTCGTTGTTGGAAACCTTGCTCTTGAGGATTTTTTCTTTGTCAATCAGGAAAGCGTTAATCTGGATGGAGGCACGGGATTTTTCGCCGGACTCCATGAGGGTAAAGGCAAAATGCTTTTCCACTACCGGGTCCTTGACAATCAGCACCAGCACCTTGTCAACGCCAAGGTATTCCGGCATGGCCAGCAGGTCATCCTTGGTTGGCTGCTGTTCCTCCAGGAAGCCCTTGTCCAGCCAGTATTCCTGGTATTTGCTCTGAATGTCGGCACCCAGGACAATCTGGCTGGCATGAGGATTATTCTTTAAAAAGTGGTTTTCAATCATGGTGAAATACTGGGTGGACTTGAAGTCGTTGCTGCCCATCAGCAGGATGGCTACCTTGTCCTTGCCGTTGCTGCCCTGGCTGGCGGCGGCACTGCACACACCTGCCAGCAGCATGATGCTCATGGCAAGGGCGGAGATAAAAACTAATAATTTCTTCATATTCATTTTCATTCTGCATTCCTCATTTCTTATTTTCATTTGCTGTTCGTCCTGTAGACATTTACATGCGATTATATTCGACTATATTCGACAAATTTTGTGAAATTCCTGCTTTTTGCTTGCTGCCAAGGAGATTTTCCTCAATTTTCCTCACTTTTGTATCTTATACGCAAAAAGGCGATGATGATTACAGCCGGTATAAAGAAATTTTTACGAATTTATGAATTTATGGCGTTTATGGTGTTTATGGTGTTTATGGTGGTTATGGACATTTCCGACTTTTTTTGTTAAAATTAAGAGTCAATAAATGAGTGAAATCTATGGAAAAATATTAAAAGGATGATAGAAAAGGTGTCAGAAAACAAAAAATATGTAAAATTTTTAACCTATGGCTGCCAGATGAATTTCAGCGATGCAGAGCGCATGGAAGGGGAGCTGGCAAAAATCGGCTATGAGCCGACGGAAAGCATGGAGCAGGCTGACCTCATCATGATTAATACCTGCTGTGTGCGGGAGACGGCAGAGGACAAGGTGTATGGCAAGATTGGCGAAATTAAGGGCCTGAAGCGGAAAAATCCTGATTTGCTGCTGGGCATCACCGGCTGCATGGCTCAGAAGGAAGGGGAAAAGCTCATTAAGAGGGCGCCTCATATTGATTTTGTGCTGGGCACCAACAAGATTCACGAGGTTGTCAGCACCGTGCAGAGGCTGGAGGCTGCCAGCGTCAAGCATGTGGTGGACACGGAAATCAGGGAAAGCGAAATGCCGGAAGATGTGGCAATTCACAGGAAGACTGCCCTGTCAGCCTGGATTCCTATCATGTACGGCTGCAACAATTTCTGCACCTACTGCATCGTGCCTTATGTAAGGGGCAGGGAGCGGAGCCGCCTGCCGGAGGATATCGTGAAAGAGGTACAGGAAGCGGCAGCCCAGGGCTTCAAGGAGATTACCTTGCTTGGCCAGAATGTGAATTCCTACGGCAAGGACCACGGCAAGGCCAGCTTTGCGGAGCTTCTGGCTATGGTGGACAAGGTGGAGGGCATAGAAAGGATTCGCTATATGACCTCCCATCCCAAGGATTTAAGTGACGAGGTGATTGAGGTCATCAAGAACAGCCGCCATATCTGCAAGCATTTCCATCTGCCGGTGCAGTACGGCAGCAACAGGATTCTCAAGGCCATGAACCGGGTATATACGGTGGAGGGCTATCGGGAGCTGGTGAGGAAGATAAGGGCGGCTGTGCCGGAGGCCAGCCTGACTACCGACCTGATTGTAGGCTTTCCGGGGGAAACCGAGGAGGACTTCCAGCAGCTGATGGAGTTTTTGGCTGAGATACGCTATGACCAGGCATATACCTTTATTTACTCCAAGCGTTCCGGCACCCCGGCGGCGGAGATGGAAAATCAGGTGGATGACCGCTGCAAGCATGAGCGGCTGAACAGGCTGATGGAGCTGCAGAACAGCATCAGCCTGGAAATCAATCAGCAGCTGACAGGCAAGACAGTTGAGGTCATGGTGGAAGGTCCAAGCCAGACGGATGATACGGTCTGGACGGGACGTACCGATACCAACAAGATTGTGCTCTGGAAGCACTCTGGCAGCGAAAAGCCGGGGGATTTGGTGCAGGTGAAGATACACACAGCCCAGACCTGGCTGCTCAAGGGAGAACTGGCTTGAGGGAGATTTGCCCCTGAGTTAAAGGCGAACTAGATTAAGGGAGATTGGCATTGATTAAAGGAGATTGGCACTAATGGAACTTACCCCGATGCAGCAGCAGTATATGGAAATCAAAGAGGCTCATCCCAAGGAGATTTTGTTCTTCCGTTTGGGGGACTTTTATGAGATGTTCTTCAAGGATGCGGAGATTGTGTCCAAGGAACTGGGGCTTACTTTGACCAGCCGCAGCGGGGACGTGGCAAAAAATCCCATGTGCGGCATCCCTTATCATGCCGTGGACAATTATCTGGGCAAGCTGGTTACCAAGGGCTACCGGGTGGCGATTGCCGAGCAGATTGGTGACCCCAAGGCCAAGGGGCTGACCAAGCGTGAGGTGGTGAAGGTAGTCACCCCCGGCACCATCCTGGAGGAAAGCGTGCTGAAATCTGCCCAGAACAATTATATTGCCCTGGTGTATGAACAGGAGAGCCAGCTGGTGCTGGCAGGGGCGGATATTTCCACCGGCGAGTGCTTTTACTGCATCTACAAGGGGGCTGACCGCCAGCAGGGGCTGTACGATGAGCTGTATCGCATCATGATGCCGGAGCTTTTGGTGCTGGGGGAGCTGTCCTGCCGTCAGGAGCTGGAGGAGTTTGTCTCCCTCAGGATGGCAAGCTGCCTCTTTACGGATGTTGAGGCGCCGGTGAGGAATGTGCAGGACCTTCTGGTACAGCATTTTGACATCCACAACCGCCCGGCAGAGCCCCTGGCGGCGGTGGCGGTGGCTACCCTTTTGGGGTATCTCCATGATACGGTGCGGACGGATCTTACTCATCTCTCCCAGCTGACCAGGCTGGATTATTCGGAAAATCTGGTGGTGGATACCTGCACCCTGCGCAATCTGGAGATTACCAGGAACCTCCGGGACGGCGGCAAGAAGGATACCCTGCTGGATGTGCTGGATTTTACCCATACGGCTATGGGGACAAGGCTCCTGAAGAAGTGGCTGGAATATCCCCTGATGAATATTGGCAAAATCAATCAGCGGCTGGACAGCGTGGAGGAGCTGGCAGGGGATTTTCTCATGCGGCAGCAGCTGCAGGCAGCCTGCAAGAGCATCTATGATTTTGAGCGGCTTTTAACCCGTATTGAGGTGGGCAGTGCCAATGCCAGGGATCTGGCGGCACTGCGTACCTCTTTTATGGCGCTGCCGGGTATTCATGCCGCCCTGGCCGGGGCGAAGTCAAGGCTTTTGCAGAAGTGCCGGGAGGGCATCCATCTCTATGAGGATTTTGTGGACTTGCTGCAGCGTGCTATCGTGGATGAGCCGGGGCTGACCATCCGTGACGGGGGGATTATCCGTGACGGTTACAACGAGGAACTGGACCAGTATCGGCTGATTTCCCGTGACAGCAGGCAGCTTTTGCAGCAGATGGAGGAGCAGGAGAAGGAAAAGACCGGCATCCGCTTCTTGAAAATCGGCTACAACAAGGTTTTCGGCTACTATATCGAGGTGCGCAACAGCGGTGCGGACAAGGTGCCGCCTCATTATGTCCGCAAGCAGACTCTTGCCAATGCAGAGCGGTATATCACAGAGGAATTGAAGGATTTTGAGACGAAAATCCTGGGAGCCCAGGAGAAGATTGTTTCTATTGAGTATAACCTCTTTGTGGAAATCCGGGATGCCATCAAGGAAAAGCTGGGGGATATTCAGGCTACGGCCCGGGAGATTGCCCGGCTGGATGTGCTGACGGGGCTGGCGGAGGCGGCAGCCAGCTACAACTATGTGCGGCCACGGCTGGCCAATAACGGACAGCTCGACATCAAGGATGGCAGGCATCCTCTGGTGGAGAGGATTCTCCAGCGGGATTTGTTTGTGCCTAACGATACCAGGCTGAACCATGATGACTGCGAGATTATGCTGATCACCGGGCCAAATATGGCAGGCAAGTCCACCTATATGCGGCAGACGGCGCTGCTGGTGCTGATGGCGCAGATTGGCAGCTTTATCCCCGCACGGGAGGCGGTGATTGCGCCGGTGGACAGGATTTTTACCCGTATCGGTGCCAGTGATGATCTGGTCAGCGGCCAGAGCACCTTTATGGTGGAGATGAACGAGGTGGCGCAGATTTTGAAGTATGCCACCAGTGACAGCCTGGTGATTTTGGATGAGATAGGCAGGGGAACCAGCACCTTTGACGGCATGAGCATTGCCCGGGCGGTGATTGAGCACATCAGGGAGAAGGTGCATGCCAAGACCTTGTTTGCCACCCACTACCATGAGCTGACGGATTTGGAGGATGACAAAATCAGGAATTTCTGTATTGCTGTCAAGGAAAAGGGCAGGGATATTACCTTCTTGCGGCGGATTATTGCCGGGGCGGCGGATAAGTCCTACGGCATCCATGTGGCAAGGCTGGCAGGCCTGCCCAAGGCTGTGACAGGCAGGGCGGAAAAGATTCTGGCAACCCTGGAAAAAGGGGCAGCTGCGCCGCAGATGGCGGAGGCTGCGCCTGATGTGAGATCTGTAAGAGATATGGGAGCAGGTAGTGCTGAGAATGTTAAGCCTGCAAAAACTGTTAAGCCTGTTAAGGAAAGTGCCGACATGGGCTCCCTGTTTGCCAGCAGCCTCAGTGATGATTTGCTGAAGCTGGATGTGATGACCATGACGCCGCTGGAGGCAATGAATGAGCTGTACCGCTTGCAGCAGCAGGCGAAAAAGGAGGCTGGCCTGGGATGAGCTTTGTGCATGTGCTGGATGACAATACCATTAACAAGATTGCTGCCGGTGAGGTGGTGGAGCGTCCGGCTTCCGTCATCAAGGAGCTGGTAGAAAATGCCATTGATGCCCATGCTGACCGCATCGAGGTGGAGATTACCGCCGGCGGCACCAGCTTTATGCGGGTGTCGGACAACGGCATCGGCATGAGCCGTCAGGATGCGGAGCTGGCTATCCTCCGCCATGCCACCAGCAAGATTGTGAAGGTGGATGATCTGCTGACTATCGGCACCCTGGGCTTTAGGGGAGAGGCTCTGCCCAGCATTGCTTCTGTGTCACGTTTTACCCTGACTACCCGTCAGGCAGGTGACGAGCTGGGGACGGAGATTAAAATCAGCGGCGGCAGCCTGCCGGAGATTGGGGAAACGGGCTGCGGCATCGGCACCACCATCCGGGTGGAGGATTTGTTTTTCAATACCCCTGCCCGGAAAAAGTTTTTGAAGACCAACAATACCGAGGGCGGCAAAATCAATGAGTTTATCGTCAAGCTGGCGATTTCCAATCCGCAGATTGCCTTTAAGCTGATAAATAATAATAAGATGGCGGTGTCTACCCCGGGCAATGGTGATTTGAAGGATACCCTGCAAAGTATTTATGGCGGTACGGTGGGGAGTGCCCTGCTGCCGCTGGAATTTGAGGACGAGGATATAAGGCTTTCGGGCTTTGTTACCAAGCCGTCAGCTATCAGGAGCAGCCGCAGCTGGCAGACCTTTATTGTCAACGGCAGGATTATTGCCAATCGCGCTATTGCCAGGGCCATTGATAATGCCTACCATGCTTTGATACCCAAGACCGGCTATCCACTGGTGGCACTGAATATTCAGGTGCCTCAGAATACTATTGATGTGAATGTGCATCCTCAGAAAAGCGAGATGAAGTTTGAGGATGAGAGCCGGGTGTTCAAGGCTGTCTACAAGGCTGTGCTGGATGCCATCAGGCCGAAGGATGAGGTGCGGCAGCTGGGACAGCTGGGGAATATGGCTGCCGGGGTGGAGCAGGCGGAGATAGACAGGCATGTGGCTCATGGAATGCAGGAAATTTTGCTGGAGGCAAAGGATGTGGAACGTGCTTCGGCGGCTCCTGCCAGGTATGTGCCTGTGTATGAGGAACGGAGGCAGGCGGCTATGCAATGGCGTGAGGCGGCAGCCAGGATGGAAGTGCCCAAAACTGCTGAGCCTCCTGAGCCTGAGCCTCAGCCGGTGTTTGTGCCTGAGGCTGAGGCTGAAACGGTGCATGAGATGGTATCTGTGCCTGTGCCTGAGATGAAGCATGTACCTGAGTCTGTGTCTGTGCCTGAGCCTATGCTTGTGGAAAATGACAGGGAACAATCCTGCCGGATGGTGCCTATCGGGCAGGTGGACAATACATATATTATTGCCCAGGATGCAGATGGGCTGTATATTGTGGACCAGCACGCCGCTCATGAGCGCATTTTGTTTGACAGGTTTTCGGCACGGGCAGGAGAGATTCCTGTGCAGCAGCTTTTGGTGCACCTGATGCTGGATTTCAGCAGCCATGAAGCGGAGATTATCGAAAATAATCTGGCTATGCTGAAGGAGCTGGGCTTCGGGCTGGAGCCTGCGGGGCCGAACCAGTTCCGGCTGACGGAAGTGCCTGCGGATGTGCCCTCCGGGGAAGCGGAGGATTTTATCCGGGAAATACTGGCATCTTTGGAGGAGCTGCACAAGCCATCGGCAGCGGAGCTTCGCCAGGCAGCTATTGCCACTGCTTCCTGCAAGGCAGCCATCAAGGCCGGGTTCAAGCTGAATTTCCGGCAGATGGAGATTTTGCTGGCAGAGCTTAATGATATGGCAATGCCTTATACCTGCCCTCATGGACGGCCGACAATTATTAAATTCAGCACCGATGAGCTGGCGAAGATGTTTAAGAGGACAGGATTTTGAATATGCGTAATAATATCACGCAATGATATCGCGAACGGCATGGCTGTACCATTCTTGGGCACGCTCGCGCTACTATCCACGCCTAGCGGTACTAAACTCACACTGCGCCTGCGGCTTGTGTATCGTTAAGTACCGAGGCGCGTCTCAGTGCCCTAGGAATGGTACATGCCATGCCGTTCTTCGTTCCTGCTGAAATGTACATAATTGTCATACTGTCTTTCGTTATTGTTAGGAAAGTTCGATAAATAAATCTAGTCTGGTTTGGTGGTGAAGTTGCATTTATGGTTGCAGTAGTGACTACGGATAGAAAATGTCATAAGGAGAGCCTTGAGCTGGCGGATGAGATGGCGAAAAGGCTGGGGCTGCAGCAGGTTCCCCGGCAGAAGGAGTCAGTGGCGGAGCTGATGGAACGCTATCAGGCTGATGCGGTGCTGGTAGCCTTGCAGAAGGAGCTGCGGCTGCATACGGAGGCAGGGGAGCTGTTCTTTCATCCCAATATGTCTCAGCTGCGGTTGAAAAATCTGCGGTTAGGCGAAAAAGACCACATGACAGAGGCAATGGGCTTGCAGGAAGGCATGTCTGTGCTGGACTGTACCCTGGGCTTTGGGGCGGATGCTATCGTGGCAAGCTTTGGCGTCGGGGAGAGTGGCAGCGTTACCGGCCTGGAGGTCAGTCCCCTGATTGCGGCGGTGACAGGCTACGGCTTGCAGCATTTCCTGCCGGGCAATTATCCCCTTTATGCCGCCATGCGGCGCATCAATGTGGTCAATGAGGATTATTTGGACTATCTTCGCCAGCAGCCGGATAACTCCGTAGATGTGGTGTATTTTGATCCCATGTTCAGAAAGCCCCTGACTGCCAGCAGCAGTATTTCCCCCCTGCGTGGCGTGGCTGACCATCGTCCTTTATCCGGGGACGCTGTGGTTGAGGCATGCCGTGTGGCAAGGCTGCGTGTTGTCATGAAGGAAGCCAGTGGCAGCGGCGAATTTGCCCGGCTGGGCTTTCATAGGCTGGTGGGGGGGAAATATTCCAAGGTGCATTATGGCGTAATTGTGGTTTGACATCACAGTAAATTTGTGCTATCCTATTTAGGCTGATGTGCGGGCGTGGCGGAACTGGCAGACGCGCTGGACTTAGGATCCAGTGCCGCAAGGCGTGGAGGTTCGACCCCTCTCGTCCGCACCATATATGATGCTTGCACAGGTTTGTGTGTCAGTTAATATATGAAATAAATATGCAAAAATGCGATGAAAAAGAGGAGTACCTGCTGCCGGGCAGCTCAGAGAGGGAAGCGTGAGGGTGAAAGCTTCCACTGGCGGAGCGGGGAAGGTAGCTTTGGAGCAGCCGGTCTGAAGGGTAAGTTGTTAATTGATTGAATTATTAAGTTATCTGGTAGGTTCGGACGCCGGGCGGCGTTAAGCCAGTGAGCGTGGGCGGCTTTTCATCAGCCGTGCAAATTTAGGTGGTACCGCGGAAGGTAGTCTCTTTCGTCCTTGTCAGTGAGGGCGAAAGGGACTTTTTGTTTTATGTGAAGGAGTTTGAGAGATTATGGACATGGAAAAGGAAAATATGGAAGAAAATAACATTCCCAAGGTTTATGACCCGAAAAGCTTTGAGAAGAAGTGGTATGGCTTCTGGGAGGAAAACAAGCTGTTTCATGCTGTAGTGGATGCGGAAAAGCAGCCGTACAGCATCGTGATTCCGCCACCAAATGTAACCGGCCAGCTGCACATGGGGCATGCCCTGGACAATACCTTGCAGGACATCCTGATTCGCTGGCGCCGCATGCAGGGCTACAATACCCTGTGGATGCCGGGCTGCGACCATGCCGGTATCGCCACCCAGGCCAAGGTGGAGGGGGCTCTCCGGGAGGAAGGCACCAACCGCTACGAGCTGGGCCGGGAGAAGTTCCTGGAGCGTGTATGGCAGTGGAAGGAAAAGTTCGGCAGCCGCATCATGAGCCAGCTGCGTTCCCTGGGTTCCTCTTTGGATTGGGACAGGGAGCGTTTCACCATGGACGAGGGCTGCTCCCGGGCTGTCCGGGAGGTTTTTGTCAGCCTGTATGAGAAGGGGCTTATCTATCAGGGGACACGCATTACCAACTGGTGCCCTGACTGCAACACCGCTATTTCTGACATCGAGGTGGAGCATGAGACGGAGGCCGGACATCTGTGGCACATCCGCTATCAGGTAAAGGGCGAGGACAAGTATGTGGAGGTTGCCACCACCCGTCCTGAGACCATGTTCGGCGATACCGGCGTGGCGGTAAATCCTGCTGATGAGCGTTATACGGATTTGGTGGGCAAGACCTTGATCCTGCCGGTAGTAAACCGTGAGATTCCGCTGTTTGCTGATGAGTATGTTGACTCTGCCTTTGGTACAGGCGCGGTAAAGGTTACCCCTGCCCATGACCCGAATGACTACGAGATGGGGCTCAGGCACAACCTGGAGCAGATAAAGGTTATCTCCAATACCGGCAAGATGACCGAGGGGGCAGGCAAGTATGAGGGCATGGACCGCTACGAGTGCCGCAAGGCCCTGGTGAAGGAGCTGCAGGAGATTGGCGCCCTGGTATCTATTGAGGATCATGAACATGCCGTAGGCCACTGCTCACGCTGTCACTCCACCATTGAGCCGATGATTTCCACCCAGTGGTTTGTAAGGATGGAATCCTTGGCAAAGCCTGCTGCCGAGGCGGTAAAGAACGGGGATATTAAATTTGTGCCGGAGCGTTTCACCAAGATTTACTGCAACTGGCTGGACAATATCCGCGATTGGTGCATTTCCCGCCAGCTGTGGTGGGGACACCGCATCCCGGCCTGGTACTGCGATGACTGCGGCGAGACCATCGTTTCCCGTACCGATGTGGATGTCTGCCCGAAGTGCGGCGGCAGGCATCTCCGTCAGGATGAGGATGTGCTGGATACCTGGTTCAGCTCCGGACTGTGGCCTTTTGAAACCATGGGCTGGCCGGATGAGACACCTGAGCTGAAGCAGTTCTATCCTACCAGCACTCTAGTAACCGGCTATGACATTATCTTCTTCTGGGTGGCCCGCATGGTCATGATGGGGCTGGAATTTGGCAAGGATATTCCGTTCAAGACCGTGTACATCCACGGCCTGGTCCGGGATGAGCAGGGCAGGAAGATGTCCAAGTCCCTGGGCAACGGCATTGACCCTGTTGAGGTTATCGACCAGTATGGCGCGGATACCCTGCGCTTTATGCTGATTACCGGCAATACCCCGGGCAATGATATGCGGTTTATCAATGACAGGGTGGTTGCCACCAGAAACTTTGCCAACAAGCTGTGGAACGCTTCCCGTTTCATGCTGATGAATCTTGAGGGCTTTGACAAGGGCTTTGTGCCGGAGGAGGGGGATTATACCCTTGCCGACAAGTGGATTTTGTCACGCTTTGCCAAGACAGCCCAGGGGGTTACGGCAAACCTGGAGAAGTTTGAGCTGGGCGAGGCCGGCCGCCTGATTTATGAGTTTATCTGGAACGAGTTCTGCGACTGGTACATTGAGCTGGCAAAGGCACGGCTCTACGACAAGGAAAATATTCGTCCTCGCCAGACTGCCCAGTATGTCCTTGGCTATGTGCTGGAGCGCACCTTGCGCCTCCTGCATCCGTTCATGCCGTTTATTACCGAGGAAATCTGGCAGCATATTCCTCATGATGGCATCAGCATCATGGTATCTGAGTGGCCGGGCAATGACGAGGCAGGCCTTGCCAAGCTGGTAAATGATGGGGATGAGGCAGCTATGACCGCCATCATGGAGTCCATCAAGACCATCCGCGCCCTGCGCCTTGAGGTCAATGCGGCTCCGGGCAAAAAGAGCGAGGTAATCCTGAACTTTACCGATGAAAAGCTCAGGGAGGTATTTGCTGCCAACGAGGGCTATCTGACGGTGCTGGCCGCTGCCGAGCCTGTTACCATGCTGGCAGCCGGTGCTGAGAAGCCGGAAAATGCCATGACAGGCGTAGTAAACGGCGTGGAGATTTATCTGCCGCTGAAGGGCCTGATTGATGTGGAGAAGGAGACTGCCCGCCTGAACAAGGAGCTGGCAACCCTGGACAAGGAAATCAGCCGCCTGGAGAAGAAGCTGGGCAATCAGGGCTTTTTGGCCAAGGCACCTGCCGAGGTGGTAGCCGGTGAGCAGGAGAAGCTGAAGGGCTATCAGGAGAAGCAGAACGCGGTGAAGGAACGCTTGGCTTATTTGCAGAATATCTGATGGGAACCTGCGCTTTGGAGGTGAAAGGTTATGAATTATGAGGAAAGCCTGGCTTATCTGGATGAGCTGAATGTCTTTGGCATGAATTTCGGTTTGGCGAGGATTGAAAAGCTGCTGTACCTTTTGGGGGAGCCTCAGAAGGCCTACAAGACAATCCATGTGACCGGCACCAACGGCAAGGGCTCCGTGACTGCCATGCTGGCCTCCGGCTTGCAGGCGGCTGGCATCAGGACGGGCATGTACATCTCGCCCCATCTTTCCTCCTACACGGAGCGGATGGTGATTGACGGCAGGCAGGTGTCCGAGGCGCAGTTTGCGGATGCTTTGAGCGTGGTGCGTGATATCTGCGAGTTTATGGCAGGGGAGGGTGACGAGCATCCTACCCAGTTTGAGGTGATTACGGCAGCGGCTTTTCTGCTTTTCCAGAAAGAAAAGGTGGAATATGCCGTTATCGAGGTGGGGCTGGGAGGCCTGCTGGACTCCACCAACGTAATCCTGCCGGAGGTGTCCGTGATTACCAACGTAACCTTTGAGCATGCAGATAAATGCGGCGGCACCCTGGAGGGGATTGCCCATCACAAGGCTGGTATCATGAAGCCTGGGGTGCCGGTGGTAACAGGTGCCGAGGGCAAGGCTCTGGAAATTATCCGGGAGGAGGCCCGGGCAAAGGGCTGTGCCCTGTACGTCATGGGGGAGGATTTTGCAGCCGAGGCCATGAAGCCTCTGGGACAGCTGTCTATTCCGCCCAACCTGGGGGCAACGGGCTACGGCACTCAGGACAGGGCACTGACGGATATGCAGATGGAGGCATTGTCCAAGCTGCACATGGATTGCAGCGAGTGCGGCGACAGTGAGCAGCTGGTGGCTTTCAAGGGCAAAAATAATGTGTTTGGCAGCATGGATTACAAGCTGTCCCTGCTAGGGCTCCATCAGGTGCAGAACAGCGCATTGGCTGCGGCAGTGATGATGGTGCTGGCAACGGATGATTTGCGGTTTACAAAGAAGGCCATCAAGCAGGGCATGAAGCGTGTGGTATGGCCGGGACGTTTTGAGCTGATTAAGGGCTATGATTACAAGGTGCTGATTGACGGCGCCCACAACCCTGCCGGGATTGCTACCCTGCGGGCCAGCCTGGATTATTATTTCCCGGCGGAGCAGCGCGTCTTTGTGCTGGGGATATTGAAGGACAAGGATTATGAGCGGATGCTGGATATGCTGCTTCGTCCTGAGGACAAGGTGGTGCTGACTACCCCTGACTCGGAACGGGCGGCGGAGCCTGCCGAGCTGCTCCCTTATGTGAAGTCTGAGTGCAGGGAGGCTGTGGCTGATGCAGCTGCCGCCCTGCAGCGGGGGCATCAGCTGGCACAGGTAACGGGGGAGCCGCGCAACACGATTTTGATTTGTGCAGGTTCCCTGTATCTTATTGGTGCACTCAGGGATTTGCTGATGAAAGGGTAATTTTATCAGCCCGGAAGTTTAGCAAAAACAAAAACCTTGTGTAGAATAGAAATTTGTGGTATTATGGTTTGGTGTACTATGGTAAAGAATGGGGATAACTATGCGCTGAATTAGCTGTGCCGGTGTCCCTGCACAAATATTTTTCAGGAGGTCATTAGACACAATGGAAGTAAACGTAAAGGATTTGGAGAACTCTCAGGTTGAATTTGAAATCACTGTACCGGCTGCAGAGCTGGATAAGGCTTATGAGGCTGCATACAAGAAGGTTGCCAGCAAGGTGAACATCCCTGGCTTCCGCAAGGGCAAGGCTCCAAAGATGATTGTAGAGCGCCATGTAGGCAAGGAATATATCATTGATGAGGCTGTAGAGATTGCTGCACCAAAGGCTTTCTTTGATGCACTGAAGGAGAAGGAAATCGACATCGTTACCCGCCCTGAGTTCGAGGTTGTTACCAAGGAGCTGGGCAAGGATCTGGTGTTCAAGGCAACTGCTACCAAGAAGCCTGAGGTTCAGCTGGGCGAGTACAAGGGCCTGAAGGTTGAGGTTCAGAAGGATGCTGTTGACGACGAGGCAGTTCAGCTGCAGCTGACCCGCATGCTGGATCGTCAGGCTGACATGGTTGAGGCTGAAGAAGGCTCCGAGGTGGCAAAGGATGATTTCATCACCTTGGACTTCAAGGGCTTCGTTGATGGCGAGGCTTTTGCCGGTGGCGAGGGCAAGGACTACCCGCTGCAGATCGGCTCCAACAGCTTCATTCCTGGCTTCGAGGATCAGCTGATCGGCGTCAAGATTGGCGAGGAGAAGGATGTAAACGTAACCTTCCCTGAGGAGTATCACGCTGAGGAGCTGAAGGGCAAGCCAGCAGTGTTCAAGTGCACTGTCAAGAGCATCAAGAGAAAGGTTCTGCCTGCCCTGGATGATGAGTTTGCCAAGAAGGCAAGCACCTTCCAGACTCTGGATGAGCTGAAGGCTGATATCCGCTCCAACCTGGAGAAGACTGCTGAGAGCAAGGCTGAGTCCGAGAAGCGCGAGGAGGCTATCAAGCAGGCTACTGAGAACGCAACTGTAGAGGTTCCTGAGGTTATGGTTGAGCATCGCATCAACATCATGATTCAGGAGCTGGCTATGCGCCTGGAGCAGCAGGGCATGAAGCTGGAGATGTACCTCCAGTATGCAGGCACCGACATTAACAAGCTGCGTGAGACCTACAGGGATACTGCAGCTGCCAACGTGAAGACCGACCTGGTTCTGGAAGCTGTAGCAAAGGCTGAGGGCATCAAGGTTGAGACCGAGGAGCTGGATGCAGAGGTTGAGGCTATGGCCAAGGCTTATGGCGCAACCGCTGCCGAGGTGAAGAAGATTATTACCCAGCAGGGCCGTACCCCGGATTTGATTGAGACTGTCCTGAAGCGCAAGACTGCACAGTTCATCATTGACAACATTGCTGAGTAATTGCCAAGGCTTTTTGAATAATTGCTGATATTTGGATGGAGCGGCATGACCGCAGGGGAATGCCGCCCCGTTGTATCTGCTGAAACCGTTTCAGTGAGTTTTCAGTGAGGTGATTGGAAAATGGGTTATGTTCCTATGGTTGTGGAACAGTCCGGTCAGGGGGAGCGCGCCTACGATATTTATTCCCGTCTTTTGAAGGACAGGATTATTTTCCTGGGTGGCGAGGTAGAGGACAACATGGCAAACACCATTGTTGCCCAGATGCTGTTTCTTGAGGCAGAGGACCCTGACAAGGATATTTATCTGTATATAAACAGCCCTGGCGGCGTTGTGACTGCCGGTATGGCTATTTATGATACCATGCAGTATATCAAGCCTGATGTGGCTACTATCTGCATTGGCCAGGCGGCAAGCATGGGCTCCCTGCTTCTGACTGCCGGTGCCAAGGGCAAGCGTTTTGCCCTGCCAAATGCCAGGATTATGATTCACCAGCCGTTAGGCGGTGCCCGGGGACAGTCTACTGACGTTCAGATTCAGGCGAAGGAGCTTTTGCGCACACGCCACATGCTGAACGAGATTTTGTCTGAGCGCACCGGCAAGAGCATGGAGCAGGTGGAGAATGATACTGAGCGCGACAATTTTATGAGTGCATCCGAGGCTGTGGAGTACGGCCTGATTGACAAGGTTATTACCAGGGCAAAGGATAGCGAAAATTCTCAGGACTAAGGGGGTGGCGGCATGAGCTTCAATGATAATGATGAAAAGCTTGTCTGCTCTTTTTGTGGAAAGCCTCAGGACATGGTACGCAAGCTGGTAGCAGGTCCGGGAGTTTATATTTGTGATGAGTGTATTGAGCTGTGCAACGAGATAGTTGATGAAGAAGTGCGGGAGCAGGATGATGATGAGGTTCGTGGCCTGCCCAAGCCGAAAGAGATAAAGAGCATTCTTGACCAGTATGTTATCGGTCAGGAGGATGCCAAGAAATCATTGGCAGTTGCCGTATACAATCATTATAAGAGGATAAATGCTGACAGCCGCAAGCTGAAGAAGGATGTGGAGCTGCAGAAGTCCAACATCCTGATGCTGGGTCCTACAGGCAGCGGCAAGACATTGCTGGCACAGACACTGGCACGGATTTTGAATGTGCCTTTTGCCGTGGCAGATGCCACTACCCTGACTGAGGCAGGATATGTAGGCGAGGATGTGGAGAATATCCTCCTGAAGCTGATTCAGGCTGCCGACTTTGATATTGAGAAGGCGGAGCGGGGCATTGTCTATATTGATGAGATTGACAAGATTGCCCGCAAGGGTGAGAATGTCTCCATTACCCGTGATGTGTCAGGGGAGGGAGTGCAGCAGGCCCTGCTGAAGATTTTGGAGGGAACGGTGGCTTCCGTGCCGCCTCAGGGCGGTCGCAAGCATCCTCATCAGGAGCTATTGCAGATTGATACCAGCAATATCCTGTTCATCTGCGGCGGTGCTTTTGCCGGTATTGACAAGATTATCAACAAGCGCATCGGCAAGAAGAATCTGGGCTTCGGGGCGGAGATTGCCTCCAGGCAGCAGATGGACATGGGGGAGCTTTTGAAGAAGCTGGCACCGGATGACCTGATGAAAAGCGGCCTGATACCGGAGTTCATCGGCAGGCTGCCGGTGGTGGTGACGCTGGCACCTCTGGAGGAAGCCGACCTGGTGGAAATCCTCACCAAGCCGAAGAATGCGCTGGTGAAGCAGTATCAGCACCTGCTTGATCTGGATGGGGTGAAGCTTGCCTTTGATGATGAGGCACTGCGCAGCATTGCCAAGGAGGCACTGAAGCGCAAGACAGGTGCCCGTGGCCTTCGGTCCATCATCGAGGAGCTGATGAAGAATGTCATGTACGAAATCCCGTCCATGGATGGCGTTACTGACTGCCTGGTGACCAAGGATGTGGTTCTTGAGAAGAAGGACCCTGTACTTTCCTATGGAAAGCGCAAGCATGAGGCATCGGCCTGAGCTGGCTTCTGCCTTTAGGATGATAAATTGAGCAGAATATATAGGCGTTGCCTCAGGGTAACGCCTATGTTTATATAGATTTTTTTGCGGAGGTGGATTTTATGGAGGAAATGGATGAGAATGTAGTAGTGCTGCCTGTGCTGCCGCTTAGGGGCATGATGGTCTTTCCATATATGATGGTTCATCTGGATGCTGGCAGGGAGCAGTCTATTTCCGCCTTGGAAAAGGCCATGCTGGTGGAGGACAAGCACGTTTTCCTGGTGGCGCAGCGGGATTCGGATTTGGAGGATCCGCAGATGTCAGATTTGTACAGCGTGGGCACGGTGGCTGAGATAAAGCATCTGATGAAGCTGCCGGACGGGGCAATCAGAGTGCTGGTAGAGGGCCTTTACCGCGGCCAGATTGTCAGTGCCATTGAGCAGGAGGATGACTACCTGATTGCCAATGTCAGGGAGTACCATGACAAGATTGACAAGTCCATAGAGATGGAGGCCCTGGTTCGTGTGGTTGTGCACGAGTTTGAGCAGTGGGTCAAGAGCAGCAAGAAAATTCCGGCAGATGCCATGGTATCTGTTTCGATTATAGATGATGCCGGGCGGCTGGCAGATATGATTGCCGGCCATATCAATCTGAAGCTGGATGACAGGCAGGCAATCCTGGAGAGCATCGATGTGAAGGACAGGCTTGAGAGGCTGTACGGCTTCCTGAAGCGTGAAAAGGACATCCTGGATATTGAGCGCAAGATTGGCACCCGGGTGCGCCGCCAGATTGAAAAGGTGCAGAAGGAATATTATCTCCGGGAGAAGGTCAAGGCCATCCACAATGAGTTGGGGGACCAGAACGGCATTCTGGGGGATATTGAGGAATACAAGGAGCGGCTGAGCAAGGGGCACTTCCCTGACGAGGTTGTGAAGACCGTGGAGAAGGAGCTGAAGCGGCTGGAAAGGACTCAGGGCATGTCCCAGGAGGGAGCTGTCATCGGCACCTATATTGACAATCTGCTGTCCATGCCGTGGGAGAGCCTGTCGGAGGATATCAACGACATCAAGGCGGCAGCGGCTGTGCTGGATCGCGACCACTACGGGCTGGAAAAGGTCAAGGAGCGCATCCTGGAGTTCTTGGCGGTGCGCCAGCTGACCAATGGGCAGAATGCGCCTATTTTGTGCCTGGTGGGGCCGCCGGGGGTGGGCAAGACCTCTTTGGCTGGTTCTGTGGCCAAGGCTTTGGGCAGGAAGTTTGTCCGTGCATCCCTGGGTGGCGTGCGGGATGAGGCGGAGATTCGTGGCCATCGCCGCACCTATGTGGGGGCTATGCCTGGGCGCATTCTGGAAGCCCTGAAAAAGGCTGGTACTCGAAATCCTGTGTTCCTTCTGGACGAGGTGGACAAGATGGGCTCTGACTACAAGGGAGACCCTACCTCGGCCCTTCTGGAAGTGCTGGACCCGGCTCAGAACAATACATTCAGCGACCATTATATTGAGCTGCCATTTAATTTGTCCGATGTGCTGTGGATTGTGACCGCCAACGATATAGGCTCTATTCCACGGCCTCTGCTGGACCGCATGGAGGTTATTAACCTTTCCAGCTATACGGAGCAGGAAAAGCTGGAGATTGCTAAGCAGTACCTGCTGCCGCGGCAGCGGACCAGGAACGGCCTTTCCGGCAAGGAAATCAAGCTGGGGGCAGGTGTCCTGCAGCGCATGATCAACGAATACACCCGGGAGTCCGGGGTGCGTGAGCTGGAGCGTGTCATCGGCCATCTCTGCCGCAAGGTGGCAAGGAAAATCGTGGAGGGGGATACGGAGTCCGTATATGTCACCACGAAAAACCTGGTGGATATCCTGGGCAAGGTGAAGTATCCTCATACCAAGGCCAAGCGCAAGCCGGAGGTGGGGCTGTGTACCGGCATGGCATGGACGCAGGTTGGCGGCGATATCCTGCCTACCGAGGTAAATATTTTCCCTGGCACTGGCAAGCTGATCTTGACCGGCAAGCTGGGGGATGTGATGAAGGAGTCGGCCCAGGCTGCCCTTTCCTACATCCGCAGCCGCCAGGATAAGTTTGAGCTGGCAGAGGATTTTTATGAGAAGAATGATATCCATGTGCATTTTCCTGAGGGTGCCGTGCCAAAGGATGGCCCTTCCGCAGGTATCACCATGGCAACGGCTATCGTATCCGGGCTGACCGGCCGCAGGGTACGGAGCGATGTGGCTATGACCGGGGAGATTACCATCCGCGGCAACGTGCTGGCTATTGGCGGACTGAAGGAAAAGGTGCTGGCGGCATATCGTGAGGGCATTAGGACCATTGTGCTGCCCAAGGAAAATGAGCGGGATATTGAGGATATTCCTGAGAGCGTTCGGGAGAAGCTGGAATTTGTGCCGGTGGAAAACATGGACAAGGTGCTGGAAACAGCCCTTTGCCAGTGATGGAAAGGGCAGGTGAGTGCCGTGGCAGATAAGGTGATTATTACTCAGGGGAAGTATCTTGCTTCTGCTGTGAAGCCGGAGCAGTATCCGGAGCTGCAGCGCAAGGAGGTTGTGTTCATCGGCCGCTCCAATGTGGGCAAGTCATCCCTGATAAACTCCCTCACCCGGGTGCGGAACCTGGCCAGGGTTTCCAGCCAGCCGGGCAAGACCCAGACCATTAATTTCTATGAGATTGGTGCCAAAATTCAGGATGTGCCGGAGCGGCAGGATTTTTATCTGGTGGATTTGCCGGGCTACGGCTATGCCAAGACCGGCGCGGAGCGGCGGAAGATTTGGAGCAGGTTTATCAATGAGTATCTGCTGGCCTCGCCAAATATCCAGTTTGTGTGCCAGCTGATTGATATCCGCCATGATCCTATGGCATCGGATGTGGAGATGTTCAGCTGGCTGGTGGAAAACAACCTGCCGGTGCTGGTTATTGCCACCAAGGCGGACAAGGTCAGCAAGAACGCGGCAGCCAAGAGCATCGCAGCTATCAAGCGAAAGCTGGGGGTGCAGGAGATGGATGTGCTGCCTTATTCCTCGGTGAAAAATCAGGGCAGGGATGAGCTGCTGGAGGTTATTGCCGGGTGTCTGACAGATGATGGTGATAATATCGATAATATTGATAATGGTGATATTATCAGTAATGGCGTTGCCGGTGATGTTAATGCCGGTGATGAGACAGGGCAGGAGGAAATGACTAATAAAAGTGAATGAGGTTCATTTTTATTGACAATCCCTGTGCAGTCGGGTAAAATAAATATAAGCTCCTGGGCTTTCGGGCTTGGGAGCTTTTGTTTTTGAGGCTATTTTTGTCTTGAGTTTTTTTAGTTGGGTGGTATTTATCTGCCACGTTGTGGTATTGTGCTGTGTTTTTGAGGTTTGGTGCTTGTTATGCTGGAATTAACGGATTTGGATAAAAAATTGCTGAATTTGCTGCAGGGAAAGCTGCAGCTGGTGTCCCGTCCCTTCAAGCTGATTGGCGAGGAAGTGGGCATGAGCGAGGAGCAGGTCATCACCAGGCTGCAGCTTTTGAAGGAAGCCGGGTACATCAGAAAAATCGGGGCGTTCTTTAATTCTGACGAGCTGGGCTACCGGGGGACGCTGGTGGCTTTGAAGGTAAGAGAAGGGCTGATGGAGGAAACGGCGCTTTTTATCAATCAGTTTCCGGGTATTACCCACAACTATCAGCGTGAAGGGGAATACAACCTGTGGTTTACCCTGATTACTCCCAATGAACGGCTGCGGCAGGATATTCTGGGGCAGATTGGTGCCCTGCCGGGGGTAGAGGCGGTTATGGACTTGAGTGCCAGGAAAAAGTACAAGATTAATGTGCAGTTTAAGCTGAAATAAGCAGCAGGAGACAAACTGGCTGAGATAGGGTATATGTGGCGTTGCTGGCTTTGGGTAGTGCCGTTGCCGGGGCTGAGGCTGGAAAGGAAGTTGCAGAGGTCTTATGGAAATTACAGAGCTGGATAAGAAAATAGTGCGTGCCATGCAGGATGAGCTGCCGCTGGTGGCGGAGCCCTTCAAGCTGATTGCAGAGGAGATTGACAGCACGGAGGAAGAAGTGCTGGCAAGGCTCCGCCTGATGCAGGAGACTGGTGCCCTCAGAAAGATGGGGGCGGTGCTGCGGCATCGGGAGGTGGGCTTTGCAGCCAATGCCCTCTGTGTCTGGGTAGTGCCTGATGAGCGCATGGACGAGGTGGCTGATATTATGTGCCGCCACATGGCTGTAACCCACTGCTACGACCGCAATGTTACGCCTGACTGGCCATATAATTTCTATACCATGATTCATGGCTCCAGCCGTGAGGACTGTGAGGCCGTTGCAGAGCAGCTGGCACAGGAAACCGGCGTCACCCAGCGAACCATGCTGTACACCGGCAAAGAATGGAAAAAAACCAGCATGTCGTATTTCGTGTGAAAATACGGCATGCTGGCTAGTGGTTAGTAGTTGGTGGTTGTTTTAGGTATTGTAAATTCATTGCTGTGGTGATATAATTACATTGTAAAGAGGCAGTTGATGTTTCGCTTGTCAGCTCTCTCAAGAATTTTGGTTGAGCAAGCCGACCACAGCAAATGGTCGGCTTGCAGTTTCTATCGGAAAGTTATTTCTTCAAAAACTGCATGATTGACACCACAAGAGTCAGAGTTGCTACCGCTAGGGATAACATTTCGTACAAGCTCATGGCATCACCTCCTTGACGGAGAAAGCCGACACATCAATGCCTCCTATAAAGTATTATAGCACATATGTTGAGGAGTATCTAGTGATAGGTACTCTTTTTTTGTTGAAGGACAGAGAGAACACTAACAAGCAGACTGCACCTGCCTATTAATATAAATATAGATATATATATTAATATTAACTTATATATTAATATATAAGTTAATACACTTAAAATACTTTAAAAATTTCTTTACATAACGCCTAAAATGTAATATAATCACCTATAACAGAACAAAAGGGGTGAGATGGTATGTATGCTTGTACCAAGGGGGCTACGACTCTGGGCGTGGACGGAGTGATTATTGATGTGGAGGTGGATGTGTCCAACGGGCTGCCCTGCTTCGAGATGGTGGGGATGCCGGATGCCATGGTGCGGGAGGCAAAGGAGAGGGTGAGGATTGCCATCCGCAATTCCGGCATCAGGCTGCAGCAGGACAAGGTGACGGTCAATCTGGCTCCGGCAGGTATGCGGAAGGACAGTGCCGGGCTGGATTTGCCCATTGCGGTGGCACTTCTGGCTGCCTATGGGGTGATTCCCACGGAAAGGCTGGACAGGTATCTGTTCATCAGCGAGCTGTCCCTGGAGGGGGAGTGCCGCCGGGTAAGCGGCGTGCTGCCCATGGCTATCAAGGCACAGGAAAGCGGCTTGCAGGCAGTAGTGGTGGCCAAGGGGAACATCAATGAAGCCCTGCTGGTGGATGGTATAGCGGTGTACGGCATTGAGAATCTGTCGGAATTGGTGGAGTTTCTCAGCGGCAGGGGGGAGCTGCAGCCAGCTGCCAAGGAACCTGCTCAGGAGGAACGGGAGGTATTGCAGGATGATTTCTGCGACGTGCAGGGGCAGTTTTTGGCCAAGCGTGCCTTTGAGATTGCGGCTGCTGGCGGTCACAACATCGTCCTGTCCGGCAGCCCCGGGGCTGGCAAGACCATGCTGGCACGGCGGATGGGCTCCATCCTGCCGGATATGACACGGAAGGAAGCCTTGGAGGTTACGAAGATTTATAGCATTGCCGGGCTCTTGAAAAACAACAGCGGCCTGATTACCCGGCGTCCCTTCAGGAGCCCTCATCACACTGTCTCCTCGGCTGCCATGATAGGGGGCGGCAGCATCCCCAAGCCCGGGGAGGTGACTCTCAGCCACAACGGGGTGCTGTTTCTGGATGAGCTGCCGGAGTTTGGCAAAAATGCCCTGGAATGCCTGCGGCAGCCCCTTGAGGATGGCTTCGTCAGCGTGTCCAGGGTGAATGCCACCCTGAGCTTTCCCTCCCGTATTATGCTGATAGCTGCCCTCAACCTATAAACAACAAACTTAATACAATTGTACGGTTACATTTTGTGCTAAGAAGGCTTAATACATGGGGATTAGGATTTTTTTAGTTGTGTGTATTTTTATGGTGATTACACGATTTTTTATGAGCCCGGTTCGTATTTTTCAGGTTTGCATACAATTGCAACGATATGGAGTAATCGTTGCAATTGTATATTTTTCGATAAGTTGCTTTTGTTAGCAGGATTTTAGGAGAAAATGTCGAATATTAACTTCTATAGAGTTGAAGAGGAGATGTTGATTTATGGCAAAGAAAATATTATTGTTTTTTGTTGTTATTATGCTATATTCATGTTCAGTATTTGCTGCTACTCGTGAAGTTGGCGTTGTTTTGTTTGGTAGTTCCGATTATAAGGATGACCATTTTATGTCAGTCTTATCTGATGTTATGGTTGATGATACTGAAAAAAATTTTAAAATTCATGTGGGTAATGACGAACAGTCAAGATATCAAAATTACTGGTTTAGTAAAGAAGTTTTGGATATACCCGCACCTACACCTCAAAGCATGAAAGATTATGTAGCATATAGTGGATATGATGAGGTATTGTTCTTAGTTGTGAAGGACCCGGTTACAGATGTAAGAAAATATGGGCTGTTCGGTACCAAAGAAGAGAAACGTGTCAGTGTGGAAATTAGTGGTTACTTGGTAAGCAAGGATTCCCTCATTGGTAGCAGTACAGCAGCTAGTGAAGATAATTCTCGTTTCAGTGATCTGAGGGCTAGAAGGGGGGCATTTAAGAAGTCTGTGAAATACATATATGATTCAATGAAAAATAAGTTTTAAGCGTACATATAATTGTAATATAAGAATAATGTCGAATATATTTCTTAGGAAGCTAAAGAACTAGCTATGGAGAATGGTATCATTCTTATTGATGGACTGACCTTCGCTTCTCTGCTTGTGCGATATGGCATTTCTGTGAGGATGGAATAATTGTTAGGAGCAATAGTGTTTGGGTGATATTGCAAGATTATATATTGGGAGGTATACATTGTGAAAAGTATATTACATAAGGCGGTTTTGTCGATTATTTTTCTGATGATGTTGTTTATATCTGTGCCTAATTCGGCTAACGCAGCTTATCTGTTTCCACCGTTATTAGAGGGATTAACATATAAGAATTATGGTGATACATTTAATAAAGTAGCAAAATCAAATGGATTTTATGATATAGTTTTATCTCATTCTATGGTTCTTTCTACTGATGATAATGAGATAGTGATGACATTAGGCCATAATAATTCATTGCTTTTTGGAACTTTCGTTACAAATGCTAATGGCGATATTTGCATGATTTGGTACAACTATAAACCATCTGATAAAAAGCAAAAAGATTTAATTGTAGAAGTATTGACTTGTTCACTACTTGCGTGTAATTGGAATATAGATACAGCAAGGAATTTCGTAGAAAAAGCTTTTTCTGAAGGTTCAGCGGGATTAACAGCTAATGGCAGGCTATATATGATAGAAGCCAATAGGGAGTATGATAAATATGAAAACATAAAAAGTATAGTTCTTTTTGCGGAACCTGATTTGTTTTAGTATATTCGTTACGGAGAGAAGGGATTTTTTTGTTAAAACGTTTTTTTATTATAATGGTGTTTTTAATAGGCTATAGTAATTTTGCAGAAGCACGTATATGTAATGTTGGAGCTGAAAATTTTTATCATGAATTTGTTAGGATGCTGCCTCCTGAATATGGATATACAGATTTAATTCACAATGATGAGGTTAATAAGGAATTTTACTTTTTTAAGGTAAAAAATGAACGGTATGAATCAATGTGTAACATAGCGTTAAAGAGTGATTTAGAAGGATTTGTAGATTATGTTGCCATAGTTACATCTCTTCCTAACGTGGAAAAAGTTGTCCCTGTATGTTTACACAGAGCTTTACGGACAATGGGAATGAGTGATAAGGAAATTGTTTTTCTAACTAGCAATCTTAAAATTACAAAATTGGGAAACAAAAAGATGTCTGAAGGTGAGATATTTTTTGCGGAAATGTCTCGCATGATAAAGTTAGACATGTTTGGAAATGAAACAAATGGAGAGTTTTTGACTCAAATTAGTTAAAAGATAATAAATTGTGTTAGAGTGGCGATGATTGGGTGTATGTTGAATGATAAATCTGGACAATGGTAGTGTTGAGGAGTTTTACAAAGATGAAGCAAAGATGATGGTGTTGGATATTCTGGAGGAATATGTAAAAGCTCATCCAAATGAGCTTCGCCGCCGGGATATCATTAATGGTATCCTGAAAGCTAACAAACTGGATAAGACATCAGCGGAGATTAAGAGCAAGGTGAAGAATTTGCTTCAGGGATATAGCATGATGAATGCCAGCATGCAGTCAGATTTGGAGTCAATAGGTTGCACCGTCATGCCGGGAAAAAAGCATTATAAGATAAGGTTGCATGGAGATAACAGATATCAGGTTGCGATGGCAAAGACTGGCAGTGACAGGCGTGGCGGCCTTAACTTGGCTTCCGAGATAAACAAGATTATGTTTTGAGTTTGAGGGTGTGAAGGATATGGATGAAAAGTTAAAACGTTTATATGAGATGGCGCAGTCATATAGGATATTACCAATGCATAAAAATGTCTTTGAGACTGAAAAGGATGCACGGTTTTATTTGAAGAGTACTTTACCTAAAAGGAGAGAGGGAAGGTTTTGGTACTATAAAAATAATGCTATATCATGTGATAATGAGGATATATTTGTATTTTTGCGTTATAATGGCAGGCTTATAGGTTGTGGTGTTGTTGAAGGTAGTATCAAAAAGCATATGGAATATAAAGGCAGTTCATATGAAGGGTATTATCAGTTTTATCCAGATTCTATCAAAGTGTTTAAATCTGCACTAACAAAGGATGTAGTACAAAAATATATTCCAACTATTGATAGTTTGGGAAATCAGGGAACGAAAAAGATAGATGAACAGGTAGGAGAATATTATGATGCTTTTATAAAATTGCTTTTGGAAAATATATAAGGTTGAATCAATTTCAACGTTCTAGGGGATGTCTTACCCTCCGAAATGATACAATGCAACGATAGGTGCAAAGCCGCCAGACTGCTTGGTATATGGGCTTTCGGACGATGGCTACCATTTGGCGGCCTTTTGTTTGCCCAGAGGTCGATGGCGGCAGAGTGGTGGGGGTTCATACTCTCTTAACGATGAATACCCTATTAACGATTGTTTGAGGTATCGTTAAGTGAGTATGGGTTATCATTAAAAGCTCTCAAAGGATCCTTATTTTAGATTACAATCTAAAATAAGGATTATAATCTTGACACAAAAAATGGACTATGTTACAATACTTATGTCGAAATAGCATAAATAATTTTTATGGGAGTGTAGGTATGAACGCAGGTGTTGACTATAAATTATTCTATGAAATATTGCTTAATCTCAGAGAAAGTTTTCATAGCTATGGACGTATAGACGATTCTAACATGAAACTTGATGAGATAGTCAAGATATTAATGCTTTCTTACTATGAGGCATTGCAAGGTGAACGATTTTCCTTATTATTGGTTCGTGACTATGCAAAAAACATTTTAGGTGATGACGCTGCTATAGCTATGGCATTACGTAAGTTGTTTGATGAATCTGTCGAATATCCGCTTTTTAAGAATGTCGATGGGACAAGCGTGTATGGGGCTAACCCGTCACTAAACATACAGTCGTCGGAAAATTTATTTGCAGAACGGCTCATTTCAGAGGTAGAAAAAATTGATTTTGTAAATCTTGTAGAAAACAAGCCTGGAAAAAATTTTGATATCTTAAATGAATGCTTTGGTCATTTTGTGAGAGAAAATTTTAGGAACAATAAAGAGGATGCACAATACATGACTCCGGCGGAGATAACAATTCCTATTTTATCTGTTGTGTTTAACGATTTCGATAAAGAAAACTATTTCTCTAACATAGATCCATCAACTTTTACAATAATGGATCCGACTTGTGGAGTGGGGACATTAATTGTCGAAAGTGCGAGAAAATATATAGATTATCTTCATCATCATGGTGCTGATGAGGACACGATTCAAAAATTTTTATCGCACTCCATCATAGGTCAAGACAAAGTTGATAGAATGGTACGATTTTCTAAAATCAATACATTATTGTTAGGAGCTAACAGCCAAAATATTTATATTGGCAACAGTATTTCAGAAGATACATATATAGATTCGATGGCTGGTAAAGTGGATTTTATTTTTACGAATCCACCTTTTGGTGCAGAATATGCTTATTCAGATTTAGACTATAATAAATTTTGTTATTTAAGTGAGTTGCCCCAAAGTGGTTCGACCCTTTCTTCGGAAGTATTGATGTTGCTGAAATGCTTGCATTTATTAAAACCGAATGGTAAGCTTGCCATAGTTTTACCAGACGGTATATTCTCATCAAAAGGGATAAATGTAAATATTAGAAATTATTTGTTGGAGAACTATACCATCAATGCCGTGTTTGAGATGCCAGTAGTTACATTTGCCCAAGCTGGGACAAGAACCAAGACATCGATACTATATTTAACTAAGACCAAGCCTGACACAAATCAGAGAATTGTTATGGGGGTTTGTGATGATATAGGGTACGTTGTCAAAGAGCGCAATGGTGTTCCTGTAAAAATTGCAAAAGGCACGAATCAAATGATGCTAATTGCCGAAAAATATAACACATGGAACTCTATGTCAAGAATAATATCATCTTGCCCATCAGTAACATCTGTGTATAAATCAGAACTCATAAATACAGTTTTGAATCCGACCTTTTATCGTGCAGATAGGTTGGAGATGCTTGATGTATTAGATAGTAGCAGTATAGATGGTTATGAGATGCGAAACTTAACTGATGTGGTTAGATTTGAAACAATTGGGAGAAAAAATAAGAATGTCGATGAAAAAACAAAACATATAAGCGTTTTACATATAAATGCAGATTGCACCATAAATTTTCAGCAAGTACAGGAATTCAATCCAATTTCAAAAGGACGATTATGCCATGAAGGGGATATATTATTTTCAAAAATTAACCCTAGAATACCAAGAATGACGGTTGTACCTCAGTATGATGATGAACTTGTTTGTTCAAATGAATTTGAGATTATGAGACCTTGCAGTGATGTCGGTGCCCATGTGATATGCTTAATGTTAAAAACGCCGTATGTATCTAAACAAATTGAGAATCTAACATCTGGAACTTCATCATCACATAGCCGTATAAAAAGAGAGCAGTTAGGCGGGATCCAAATTCCTTATCCAATATCGACAGAAAAGAAAAAATTATTCAGAGCACTTAATGAAAAAATAAAGTTAGCCTTTGAACAAAAATATGATGCCGATGGTATTCTTCAGAAACAGTTGCGCTCACTGAGTGATATACTGTGACTGGAATAATAAGAATGAAGGAGCGAAGCACTTTTGAGAGGTGCTTCGCTCCTTTTTAGAATTTGGAAATCACTATATGACCATCTTCCGTCTCATCGGCTCGAAAAATTAATTTAGCGTATACGGAACCCTCTAAATCAATTTTTATTTTTGAAAAGCCGTTGGTTCTGCCATTGCCGTGTCTGGCAAATGTTTCTTCTGTTTCACTATGCGGAGGAAAAAGTTGGAAGTTTACTGCTTTTTCGCTATTTGCTTCAAATTTTGGGTATCCTAATTTTTTCATCCATTCGATATAACGCATCTTTAAAACTTCATGCTTGGTAACATCTATTTTCCATATTCGTGTTCTGAATTTTTTATTGGTATTTAAATCCATTGAAAGAAGATATACTGCGGGATACTCCAAAAAACGCTCCATTATCTGCCTGGTAACAGCCGTAAAATTCCAACGAGGAGCCGTTGCTCCTTTTTTGTCAAGTGAGTCTAAGAAGTTAGCACTTTTCACTTCTGAACCATCACTTAAATCATCACCTTTTCCACGCATCCCCTGACCAGCAATCTGTGTTTGAAGTGATACAAGATGTTGAGCAATATAACCTGTATCAATTTGAGATGATTGTGCAGTTATTGTGCTCCAATGATTTAATTTGAGCCGTTGCTCAATTACTTGTTCTTCAAGTAATTTTTGGGCAAGTGTTTTACGTTCGTCATAGGTGAGTTTTTTCAATATATAAGATGAAATGTTTACTTTTTCATCTACGTTAAAGTCATGTACTGGAATTTTGTTTGTAATATTTTCCATGGTTGTACTAATGTTGATGCAATCTGTTTTGCTTTTTAAGTATTCGCTATCAATCATTTCAAAATAATTGGATGCCAAATATATGTTTTTCATTTCTTTCCTCCTTATTTTATGGGTAAAGAGCATAATCCATTTTTTAACACTTTATGGTCATAAGAAATGGGTATGTATGTTTCTCCAGTCCATTCCGCCTCAAGTAGAAGTGGATAGGATAAATTTCCGCAATTATTATGAAAAATATCACTATTTTTATTTAATGGTGGGTGTAGTTGAAAATTATTACTTTTGATTTGACCGTTGGAAAGTTGCATGTACCAAGTGTTAGCAATACGTCTGAATAAGGTATCATTTTTAGGACGGACTACCCATATTCGACATCTTTCGTGGGAGGTAGCAGGGTTATAATCCCATAAAACAAAGAATAAAAATGGTGTTGTGTCTAAATATCGTATAGAGCCAGATAAATCGCTTTGCGTACCTGCTTTAATAACACCATTAAATCTGACAGTATCTATCGAACACCATGCGTTTGCAGATTTTACATCGGAGCCGTCAATTAAATCGGGTCCTTTTTTTCTTCCTAATCCATTGATACCAGTAATCCTACTAACGAGAACTTGTGACCATGCTCTTGAGTCTTCAGGAACAGGTTGGCGAGTAAGTTTAGCAAATTCCAATCCTTCAAAGAAATGAAGATGATGAACATTTAGAACGCTTATTGCTCTATTTAATTTCTTATTTGACATTATGTATCTCCTATATAAATTGTATAAACGTTATACTTTATTTTGCACAAACAAGGTACGACAAGGAGGATGCCCAGTATAATGAAATTATGCATAATTCTATTATACTTTTACATTTTCCATCATCATCCGATAATGCTGGTCTTGCCCCATAGCTTCAAAGATTTTTTTAAAAGTAGCTTTGAGTGCGGCAATATCCTCGGTATCGTCCACATAATCGAATCCGGCATTGAAGCCTTGCTGGTCAGAGCCGACATACTGGAGCAACATATTTACCGAATTGACAAGGGCAGTATCCCGGATGCCGTTGGCATCGTTAAAAATCGAGTCATCGGCAAAAATGCGCCCATGTAAGTCTTGCTCTTGGAATCCGCTGACCTGGATAAAATAGTGTTCCAATATGTGCCTCATGACACGTTTGAGAGCAACAGCAGATTTTACTTCCTTGTATTCGCGCCAAAGAGCCGCATAGGAGTTCTGAACGGGTGAGTAGTTGTACTTTATGCCCAGTTCATCCTCTTTAAAGCAATGTGTTATTTTTGACACGTTGTCATTTTTCTTTATCAGGTAAAAACTGACAGCGTGGTGTTGTTTTATGCGGTCATAGGAAATTTCCTGCATAAAATATGCGTTATGCGTCAGTGCAAACATCTGCTTGATAAATCTCGGTGCGTCACGATGAGCGGGAGTACCGTTGTTGTAGCAGATGCTGATAAGATTACGGATGAGAGAACTGACGATAAAGAGGGAACTGCTGTCCATGCTGGACACTGGATCGTCAATGACAACTATCCTATCTTGGAATACTTCATTTGAGGACTCTCTGCCGAAAACCTTATGGTAGAAGTACAGGAAGGCTATGAAATTCCTCTCACCTTCACTAAGACCTTTGGCGATTGTGTTATCATCGCGAACAATGACATACCGATTTTTATCGACATCCTTATTGCCCTTCTTTTTGAGATGGAACCTCTGAAAGCCGGAATCTATTAACGTTTTGTTGATGGCCAGCATGGTGGAGTCTACTCCCTTGATTTCCTTGGTAAGATTAGCAATATCCTCATTCAGTTTTTTCCCACTTTGTTCCAGCGTACTCAATTCCGCTGTGAGCTTATCTACTTCGGTTTTGTTTTCGGCTATTTTCTTCTCATAGTCGGCTTTGACCTCTTTTACTAGAAAAGCTATATGCTGCCATACGGAATTTATGCATTCCTTCTGCTTGGTCTTGCGAGAACCGATTATTTCATTGTATTTCTTGATATCACTATTAAAATGATATTGTCAATATTGGTTGATACATTAAACTCATATAAAGAAGATAGCTATGCAGCTATAGGTAGAGCAGCATAGTATCTATCTCTCT
>OBLI01000506.1_pt1 | contig 41454 bp, 25 predicted proteins | sample 1519701 | NCBI WGS metagenome assembly OBLI01 (sample SAMEA3663005, study PRJEB22513) | pig gut metagenome | biome: pig gut; feature: pig-associated habitat; material: faeces | place: France | collected 2012
GGGTTCGAGATACTGGCTCTCGTGGAGGAACATGCCGTACCAGTTGGCCACCTGGTCCTTCCAGTATTGCTGCCACTTCGAGAGTGTGTACTTCTCCAAGAAACGGTGGGCGCCGATGATGAGTGCGGGGGCTGCGGCCTCAAATCCTACACGTCCCTTGATACCTATAATCGTGTCGCCCACGTGCATATCGCGGCCAATGCCGTAGGCTGCGCCGATTTCCTCCACCTTGCAAATGGCCTCGATGGGGTCGTCGTAGCGCACGCCGTTGATGGCCTTCAGCTCGCCGTGTTCAAAAGTCAGTCGCAGCTCTTCGGTTCCGTTTTTTGTAACTTGTTTGAGATAAGCCTCCTCGGGCAGTCCCTGGGCGGAGTCTAAGATTTCGCCGCCGCAGATGCTGGTGCCCCAGATGCCGACGTTGTAGGAATACTTCAGCTTGGCGAAGTCGGCGTTGAAGCCGTGGGCGTTGAGGTAGTCCACTTCTTCTTTGCGGCTCAGGTTACCGTCACGCGTGAGGGTGATGATTTCCATGTCGGGGCACATGACGAGAAATGTCATGTCGAATCGCACCTGATCGTTGCCGGCTCCCGTGGAACCGTGGGCAATGGCGTCGGCCCCGATTTCCTTGGCGTACCGCGCAATGGCCATGCCTTGGAAAATACGTTCGGACGACACGGAGATGGGGTAGACATTGTTGCGCAGCACGTTGCCGTAGACCATGAACTTGAGGCTTTTCTCATAATATTCGTGGGTAACGTCGAGCGTAACGTACTGCTTTGCGCCCAACTTGTAGGCATTTTCTTCGTTGGTCTTGAGTTGTTCTTCGCTAAATCCACCGGTGTTGGCACAGGCGGCGTACACTTCGTAGCCTTTTTCCTTTGCCAAATACATAACGGTGTAAGAGGTGTCAAGTCCGCCGCTGAAGGCGACCACAACTTTCTTTTTCATGATGATAATTCGCTTGGAGTGGGATGGAATGGATGTAAGGGAATGTGGAAGGGAGGATTTGTTTCCGACATGGCCTTGCTACTTGAAACATAGGGCACGCTGTACGCTACGCCGGCTCGTTTTCGCGGATAAAGTCGAGCACGTCCTGCGGAATTTCCACGGGCAGGGGCTTGCCGGGGTGGCGTTCGGGGTCGAATAGCATGCCGGTGCAGACACAATACTTGCGTCCGGTGCGCGCCAGCACGTCGCAGTTGATGCAGCAGGGCTCTTCGGGAGTGCCGCAGCCTTTCCAGTACTCTTCGTCCTGCGTCAGTTCGCTGAAAGGCACGGGCACGTAGCCCAGCGAGGTGTTGATGCGCATCACCGCGCCGGAACTGGTGAGCCCGAATATCTTGGCGTGGGGCCAACGCACGCGGCTGAGCGAAAAAGCTAACCGTTTGATGCGCGTGGCCAGGTGGTGGCCGCGAAACTTGGGCACGACAATCAAACCGGAGTTGGCCACGTAGTGTTTGTTCTCCCAACTTTCTATGTAACAAAAGCCGGCGAACTCCTCGCCGTAGAGGGCGATGATGGCCTTACGTTCTTTCATTTTGGTAGCCACGTACTCGTGCGTACGGCTGGCAATGCCCGAACCGCGCACCTTGGCGGCATCGGTAATGGTTTTGAGTATGGTGTCAACGTATTTCTCATGGCTCGCATCAGCTACGATGACGCTGATTCCATCGTTGTATTCTTCCATGTAGGGGGAGGTTTATGGATTGTATGATAATGATTACATGAAATTGTCAGCGGGATGTGCCTCCCGCCGGGCGAACTTTTTACAACACAAGGCTTTTCACAGCGGGTATCACGGTGGCCAGTTCGTCGGTGAACTCCTGTCGGGTGGCGTTCTCCTGGATGACGACCAAAATGGTGTCGTCGCCGGCAATCGTACCCGCCACGGTGGATAACCGATGGCTATCTATGTCCGACGCCAAGCCGCCGGCATAACCGGGACGGGTGTGGAGCACGGCAAGGGGGCCGGAAAAGTCGATGGAGAGGAAACCCGTGTTGCGCAGGTACTGGGGCACCACGTCGGGGCTCACCGTCCGCCGGTACAGGGGATGGTCGGGCAGGATGTAACGGTAGCCCTCATCGCTCAGCACCTTGGCCGCGTGCAGCTTGCTCAAGTCGCGCGACAAGGTGGCCTGGGTCACGTCCCATCCGTTGCGGGCGAGTTCTTTCAATATGTCTTCATGGCTGCCCATTTGGCTACTTGCCAATATCACGCGCAGCACTTCTAACCGTTGCATTCGCTTGCTCATCTTCTTATCTGCTTGCTTTTGAGGCTGCAAATATACAATTTTACACAATTCCCGATACTATATACAAAGAAAATGCAGAATAAAATTTATTAAGTGCATAAAAAAGGAGGAATATACGTAAAATATACATTCCTCCGGGAGTTATTCTGCCTTTCGGCGGCAGCACTGCCACGATGGCAGTCCGAAAATGACCGATAGCGGTTTCAGAAATTATAGTCAGGCATTCTTGACAAGTTTGATACAGGCCCAACTGTCCAATACGTGCTTGTCAACGAGCGTCAGCCCTTGCGCTTCGGCCTCGGCCAGGAGTTGCGGCACATCGGTGTCGTAGAAACCACTCATATATATATAGGCGTGGGGCTTCATGACGGGTACATAGAATTTCAAGTCGCTGAGCAGAATGCCAAGGTTGATATTGGCAATAACCAGGTCGAACGGACCTTTGCCTTCGAGCGATGTAGCATTTCCCAGCTCCACATCGATGCCGTCGAGGTGGTTCAGCGCGATGTTTTCAAGGGAGTTTTTCACGCACCATTCGTCTACGTCGATAGCCACGCAGTGGCGGGCTCCGCGCATACGGGCCAGGATGGCGAGGATGCCGGTTCCACACCCCATATCGAGCACTTCCTTACCCGCAATGTCGTCCGTGAGCAAACGGCTTATCATTTGCGACGTAGTGGCATGGTGGCCGGTGCCGAAAGACATTTGTGGGTTGATAAAGATGCTGTATTCCGCTGCGGGCACGTCCTTGTGGAAGGTGCCGGCAATGACGCAACGGCCGTCGACGACGAGTGGTTGAAAATAATTCTTCTCCCATTCTTCGTTCCAGTCTTTGTCCTCCGCCTCGGCCATGGTGTAGGAAATTTCCACGTCGGGCAGTGGGAAGGAGGCCAGGACTTCGTCGAGCGCCTCACGGCTGAACAGACTTTGCTGCACGTAGCAACGGAAATGGTCCTCACTTGCCTTTTCGGCCAACACGGGTACTTCAGGATTGGGCGAACGCTCAACGGCGGGACGGTCGAGCTCGTCGGTGTGAACAAAGCTGTCGAAACCTATTTCGGCCAACACGGCGGCCAACACGTCCTGCACGGCTTCCGTAGCTGGACGTGTGGTAAAAGTAAATTCGAGATATTTCATGGCGAAACGGAGAAGAAAAATTTATGGCTGAAACATTATCAGGAGGAAAAGAAGTTCACGCACCGAAAGCAACATGCCCGAAAGCAACCGCTCAGCACGTGGAAAGCACCCAGCTGACTGACTCCCGCAGCGACCTTTCACATTAACATTTTTAACTTTCGCGTACATTTTTCGCACCTCTAAAACATCCAACTCGGCGACTTGTAATTCCTACTCGGCGAGTTGAAATCACAACTCGGCGAGTTGTCAACGCTACTGCCGAACTATTTTTCGACGAAAAAGAGGTACAAAAAAAGGAAGAAGCCGGCTGTCGGGGTCTTCCTCCTCCTGTGTGGACAAAGGTAGTCATTGGGGTGCAAAAAGCCAAATCCGAATTTTTCATTTTAACATTTCACACGTTCCCCTACCCTTCTGCCAAACCCATGTCGCCCACCCCCGAAAAAAGTCCTTCTGCCACAGAGAAGAAACACGTTTGCCAGGCTCAGCTTCCAAAACCCAGAGTTTTAAAAGAACGTAAAAACATCGATTTCCGAACGGTTTTGGCTACAAATCTGCCCTTATTCAACAAATTATGCCTACTTTAGCAGACCGTATGCACCACTGCGGTTCTCCAAGGATCACGCGAAGAATGTGCATCCCATCTCTTTTCATCACAAGCACAAAATAAAAATGATATATCAGCATGAACTACAAATGGCACTACGAAGCACCCGATGCGGCCACCGCAGCGGCTCAGGCTTCCTTAGCCGGCGAACTGGGCATTCACCCTGCGCTGGCGGGACTGCTCTTCGAGCGCGGCATCTGCACGGTGCAACAAGCCCGCCACTTCTTCCGTCCACAGCTGACCGAACTCCACGACCCTTTTCTCATGAACGATATGCAGCAAGCGGTGGACCGCTTGAACCTGGCCATGGGACGCAAGGAAAGAATCATGGTGTACGGCGACTACGATGTGGATGGTTGCACGGCAGTGGCTCTTGTATACAAATTTTTACGGCAGTACTACTCAAACATTGACTACTACATCCCCGACCGCTACGATGAGGGATACGGCATCTCCCGAAAAGGTGTGGAGTTCGCCGCAGAAACAGGCGTGGGCCTTATCATCGTGCTCGACTGCGGCATCAAGGCCATCGAAGAAATTGCTTATGCCAAAGAACTGGGCATCGATTTCATCATCTGCGACCATCACGTGCCGGACGACGAGTTGCCTTGCGCCGTAGCCATACTCAATCCGAAACGGAAAGACAACCACTATCCGTACACCGACCTGTCGGGATGTGGCGTGGGCTTTAAATTCATGCAAGCCTTCGCTTTGAACAACGGCATCGAGTTTAACAAACTCAACCAGCTGCTCGACCTCTGCGCAGTGAGCATTGCATCGGACATTGTACCCGTGATGGGCGAAAACCGCATACTGGCCTACCACGGACTCCGCTGCCTGAACTCCAACCCGGGCATCGGACTGCAAGCCATCGTGGAGGTGTGCGGATTGGCTGACCGCGAGCTGACGATGAACGACATCATCTTCAAGATAGGCCCGCGCATCAATGCTTCCGGGCGTATGCAGAACGGCAAGGAGGCCGTGGAACTGCTCGTGGAGAAGGACTACGCCGCCGCATTAGAAAAGGCGGGGCGCATCAACCTCTACAACGAAGCCCGAAAGGACCTTGACAAACAAATGACCGAGGAGGCCATGGAACAAGTGAAGGACCTGCCCGGACTGGACGAGCGACGCAGCATTGTCATCTACAACGAGGCGTGGCACAAAGGGGTCATCGGCATCGTGGCATCACGACTGACGGAACAGTATTACCGACCAGCCGTGGTACTCACGCGCTCGGAGGGCATGGCCACGGGCTCGGCACGCTCGGTCTCGGGCTTCGATGTGTACAAGGCGGTTCAAAGTTGTGAAGACTTGCTGGAAAACTTCGGCGGCCATACGTATGCCGCAGGACTTACCATGCCTGTGAAAAACGTGGAGGAGTTCAGCCGCCGCTTTGAAAACTATGTAACGGAACACATACTGGACGAACAAACAGAGGCGACACTCGAAATCAACGCCGAGCTGGATTTCAAAGATGTCACCTTCCGCTTTTACCAGCAGCTGCGACGTTTCGCGCCATTCGGCCCCTGCAACCCTAAACCGGTGTTCTGCACTCGCAGGGTGTACGACTACGGCACAAGCAAAGTGGTAGGACGCGGTCAGGAGCACATCAAATTGGAATTGGTGGACAACAAAAGCAACAATGTGATGAACGGCATTGCTTTTGGCCAGAGCTCGCAGGTACGGTTCATCAAGACGAAACGCGCCTTCGACATTTGCTACACCATCGAGGAGAACTCGCACAAACGAGGCGAGGTGCAACTGCAAATTGACGACATCCGCCCATCGGCAGACTGACGTTTGGCGCTGACAACGTAGCGGTCAACATTTTCCATGGAGCAATTCAAGTCAATCCTCAGACAGTATTGGGGTTATCCCGACTTCCGGGGCATTCAGGCCGACATCATCAGCAATGTGGCGCAAGGACACGACACATTGGGCCTGATGCCGACCGGAGGAGGCAAGAGCATCACCTTCCAGGTGCCGGCTTTGGCCATGGAAGGGTTGTGCTTGGTGGTTACGCCGCTGATTGCCTTGATGAAAGACCAGGTGTACCACCTGCGGCAAAGGGGCATTCAGGCGGCGGCCGTATTTTCGGGACAAACGCGCGAAGAAATTTTGCGCCACTTGGACAATGCCATCTTCGGAGCCTACAAGTTTCTCTACGTGTCGCCCGAACGGTTAGCCACACCGCTGTTCCTAAACAAAGTGAGCCGCATGAAAGTGTGTCTGATCACGGTGGACGAGGCGCATTGTATCTCCCAATGGGGCTACGACTTCCGTCCGCACTATCTACGCATTGCCGAAGTGCGCCGTTTGCTGCCGGGAGTGCCCGTACTCGCCTTGACGGCCACAGCCACGGTCAAGGTGGTGGAAGACATCTGCCTCCGATTGGACTTTCAGGACGGGAAGGTGTTTCGCATGAGCTTCGAGCGCCCCAACCTGCGCTATGTGGTGCGCACGACGCAAGATAAGAATGAAGAACTCCTCCATATTCTGCAAAGGGTTCCGGGCTCGGCCATCGTGTACACACGCAACCGTCGCAACACGGGCGAGCTGGCGGAATGGCTCCGCCAAAAAGGTATCAGCGCACTCAACTATCACGCCGGACTGACCACCCTCGACAAAGACATGCGCCAACAGGCTTGGCAATGCAACGATGTGCGGGTAATGGTGGCCACCAATGCGTTTGGCATGGGCATCGACAAGCCGGATGTCCGGCTGGTGGTTCACATGGATGTGCCGGATTCGCCCGAAGCCTATTTTCAAGAGGCCGGACGTGGCGGACGAGATGGAAAGACCTCGTATGCGGTGTTGCTGAACCGGCAGGGAGATACGCTACAGCTGCGACAGAGGATAGCACAAACGTTTCCTGAACGGGACTACATACGCAAGGTTTATACGGACCTTTCTTCGTTTTACCAAATCGGCGAAGGGGAAGCCGAGGGCCGCACGTTCCAATTCAACATGGACCGCTTCTGCCGCGTGTTCCGCCACTTCCCGGTGCTGTTGGAAAGTGCGCTGAACCTGCTCACGCAAGCGGGCTATATTCAGTATAACCCGGATGGGGAAAACACCTCGCGCGTCATTTTTCTTTTGCAACGCGACGAGCTGTACGACGTACACTATCTCAACAGAGAGGAAGATGCTGTACTGAACGCGCTGCTGCGCCTGAATGGAGGCTTCTTTGCTGACTATGTGCCGATAGAAGAGGACCGACTCGGGGAACTCTGCGGTCTGACGGCCGAAAAGGTGTATGAACTGCTGAAAAATCTCAGCATGTACCGCATCATCAATTATATTCCGCACAACAACACGCCCCAGATTACGTACACGATGCGACGGGTGGACACTTGCTATGTAGAAATCCCGCCCTCCATCTACGAACAGCGCCGCGAGGTGTACCAACAGCGCATTGAGGCCATGACCAAGTACATCGAACAGCAAGAACTCTGCCGCAGCCGCTACCTGCTCCGCTACTTCAACGATGATGCCGACGACTGCGGCTGCTGCGACGTGTGTCTGACACGAAAAAAAGGCACTGCCACACCGGCCCCGAAGGATTTGGTGCGACAGTGCATGGAAAAGATGCTGCAGGTGCTGGCCGACGGAGCGGCTCACAACCCGGAGAATTTGCTGAAGGAGGACTTTTTGCCCCAAGTGCGCGACAAAGCGTTGCGAACGCTGGTGGAGGAAGAGAAAATCCGCATCGATGGTCTGCAAGTGCGCCTCGCGGACAATGGATAGAACATATTCTACATACAAAGGGAACGTTGCCGATATCCTCAAGCGTAACCGGCATCACGCCTCCACCTCACAACCACAGAAGTGCATGTCCTGCTCGGCCTTTTCGCGGGGAAAAGTGAAATAGGTGCAGACTGCCTGCGAACAGATGCGACCGGAAGAATCGGCCAAAGTGGCTTCTATCGTTACGATGTTTCGACGCTGTGCGGTGATGTGTGCACGCAGGGTGAGCTGGGGCTCCTCTGTGCTGACAGGATGGAGGAAACGGGTTTCCATTTTGGACGTAACGCCTGCCGTTTGCAGATTCCGCATCACCACCCAGCCACATATTTCGTCGAGCAACACGCTCTGAATGCCTCCATGCAGGGTATTGAGCCAGCCTTGGTACTCGGGGCGCGGCTGCCACAAGCTTACAATATCGTCGCCGTCTTCAAAAAATTCCATTTTGACGCCCAGCGGATTGCCGGGAGCACATCCGAAACAATTATAGCCATCCAAGTGGACGAAAGGGTTGATTATTTTCTTCATATCTTGTAGTTAGAAAGGCCAAAACAGCGGTACGAAAGTCACTGTTATGATTAAAGTCAAAAGGTTCAGGGGTAGACCGATGCGTACGAAGTCGGCAAACCGATAGTTGCCCACACCTTGCACGATGAGGTTAGTCTGGTAACCGATGGGGGTGCTGAAACTGGCCGAAGCCGCCATGCAGATGGTCACAAAGAAGGGCATGGGACTCACGCCCATGTGTTCGGCAATGGCAAGGGAGATGGGAAATGCCAAAGCCGCCGCCGCGTTGTTTGTCATCAACTCGGTAAACAAATTGGTAATGATAAAAACCACGGCCAACAGGACGCTGGGACTGTAGTGGCGACTGAGATCAACGGCAAAGCCGGCCACGGCATCGGCCATGCCCGAATTTTGCATGGCCCGGCTGATGGCAAACGCCGAAGCAATGGTGATGAGGATGTCCCACGAAATAAATTTGGTGTACTTACGGGCCGGGAACATATTGAGCCAGGCCATGAGAATGGTAACGAAACAGACACAGAAAAACATGTCGAGCTTGATGCCGGGAAGGGCATGCTGCACGGCCGGAAGCTCGCCCAGCGTGGCACCCACAATCATGATGGCCAACAACACGACGGAAAGCCACCGTTTCCACAGCGTCATTTTGATTTCGGGCTCCTTCCCGTTGGACACCATGAGGAAGAAAGAAGAATCGCCCCAGTTTTGCATAAAGGAGTCGTCGGCCAGCAGCACAAGCGTGTCGCCTTCGTGAAAACGTTCGCGGCGCATATCGTGCATTATCATCGTTTCGCCGCCGCGTCGCAGCTCCAGCACCAACGCTCCGTATTTCTGTTTAAAATCAAAGTCGATGATGCGTTTGTTGATGGCGGGAAATCGCGCGCCCAACACGACTTCTATGCGGTGAAGTCCTTTGTCGCGCTCCGCCTCAATGGTTTGGTCATCTGATGCTTTGCGTTGTTCGGGCAACAGTTTGCCGGAGAAAAGCCACACGTAGATCAGCCCCACCGAAGCAACGATAATGCCCACTTTTCCCAGCTCAAACATTCCGAAACCCCGGAACCCGGCGTCAATGACCATGCCGTGAACCACCAGGTTCGTACTGGTTCCTATGAGGGTGCAGACTCCGCCAAGGATGGTGGCGTAGGAAAGCGGGATAAGCAGTTTGGTGGCGGCCACTCCGTGCTTCTCGGCCCAGCGTTTGAGCATCGGAGCGAAAATGACGACGACCGGCGTATTGTTGAGGAAGGCTGAAATAAAGGAAACGGTGGGTAACATGCGCAACTGCACTGCCCGTATGCCGCCGGCCTGCTTCCCGTGCGGCAACAAGCGACGCAGCATTTCCTCCAACAGGCCCGAACGCCGCACGCCCTCGCTCACCAAAAAGAGCATGGCCACGGTGATCATGCCTTTGTTGGAAAATCCTTCCAAAAGCTCCTTTGGTGTGAGAATGCCGGCACACAGAAAGACCACAGCCCCGGACAGGAGAACCAATCCGGGCCGCATGTGGTCCTTTACCAAAGCCAGAATGACAAAGGCCAAAACTATAAGAACGAAAATTACTTGGAATGTCATGCAAAAGTAGTTTAGCGATTTGTGTCAGGTAAACCTATTCATGGGGAACAGGAACGGCTAACGCTCCACCACGAACCAGGGGTTGTGAAGGTCTTCCTTATTATATAGGAGTGGCGTTCCGGTCAGCGCATCGGTAATCCGGCATCCTGCTGCCAAGGCTATGGCGTGTCCGGCCGCCGTGTCCCACTCCATGGTGGGAGCCAAGCGTGGATACACGTCGGCCGCTCCTTCGGCCACCAGGCAGATTTTGAGCGAACTGCCCGCACTGACGGTTTCCACCTGCAGGTGAGTCTGCCGAAGGCAATTGATGAATTGTTCGGTTTCGGGCGAAAGATGTGAACGGGAGGCCACCACACGGCAACTGGCGGTTGGTCGCTCCCGATGCAGGGGTAATCGCTGCTCCGGGCGGATGCCCATATCCTCGGGGTCGACCTGTGCCATGAAAGCGCCCTCTCCCAGCACTCCCCAGTAGAGTCGGTACAAAGCCGGAGCATAAATAATGCCGAGTGTCGGCGTGCTGTTTTCCACAAGAGCTATATTGACGGTGAACTCGCCGTTTCGTTTCAAGAACTCCTTGGTTCCGTCCAGCGGATCGACGACCCAAAGTTTTGTCCAGCCGCTCCGCTCCTCGAAGGGGGGAATGGTTCCCTCCTCACTGAGCATGGGGAAGGGGCTGGCGGCCAGTGCCTCGGCTATCACGTCGTGGCTGCGTCTATCGGCCAGGGTGAGAGGCGAGTTGTCGGCTTTTCGCTCCACCTGCCAGTCGGTTTCGGGACTATTGTATATCTTCATGATTTCACAGCCGGCACGCAGGGCTGCCTGAATGAGTTCTTCGAGCATAGAAAGGAGGTAGTTAAAAAATGAACATGGCCGGCTCCTCATTGAAGGCTCCGTTCGTCGGGCAAAAATAAGGCATACCACGCATTTGGCCTTGTTTAGGTTGTTAAAAAAGCCAAGCGGAGAAGCCGCCACCCGGGTCCAAGAGGAACAGAAAATAGCCTGTTTGACCAAAAAGGAGAATATTTGCTGACAAACAGGGATATTAAAAAGCACAGACACCTCTTCTCCCGAAGAAGTGCCTGCCCCAACAACTAATGTGTTTGTTACCTAAAACACTTGAACTGCTCTTTAAAAACTGTCAAGAACAGCCTATCCAATCTTAATTACCTAATATAAAACACTTGAAAGTACCTAAAATTCTAAAACGTAAGTGGTTCGCACGCCCAGTTGGAGACAGTCGCCCGAAAGGTCAACCTTGCTTCCCGTCAGCACGTCTGTGCCAACGGATGCGGGCAATACTTCCGCATAACGGCCAAGGCTGAGGTTCACAGGGTGGTCTGTACCGTTCATGATAACGGTAACGGTGCGTCCTTTGTACTGCCGTGCATACACATAGACACCTTGGTTGATGGCATAGTGCTTGAAACTGCCCTTGGCCACTGCTTCATTTCCCTTGCGCCATTGGAGGAGGCGACGGGTCAGGTTCAGCGTCTGCTGCATGAGCGGCGTGAGGTTTTCTCCCTTGAAAGCATTCACCGCATCGCCGGGAAATCCGCCGGGAAAGTTCTGCCGCAAAGCCCCATCACCCTTCGATTTATTGCCGGCCATGGCCAGTTCGTCGCCATAGTAAAGCTGGGGGATGCCCCGCAGGGTGAGAAGCAACGTGATGGCCTGACGGTAGCGGTTGGTCAGGGCTGCCTGTTCGGGCACACGGGCAAAGCGGTCAGTGTCGTGATTGGTGAGGAACGTGAGCAGGTGCATGGGGTCGGCATAGACGATGTCCTGACTCAGATACTCATAGATACGCGCCAAACCTTTATCCCAATCGTTGGTCTCCTCGTCCAAACAACTGTTGAGCAGTCCCATGAGGGGAAAGTCCATGACTGTGGGCAGCTGGGAGTTATCTTTTGCCAAAGGAGAGTTCTTCTGCCAATAGCTCACGCCGACATTGTGGTTAATCCACGTTTCTCCAACTATATTGAAGTGGGGATATTCTTTCAACACGGCCTCATTCCATCGCGCCATGGCGGCTCGGTCAGCATAGGGGTAAGTATCTTGCCGGATGCCGTCGATGCCGGCATATTCCACCCACCAGATGGAATTTTGAATGAGGTATTGCATCACGTGGGGGTTGCGTTGGTTCAAATCGGGCATGACTTGCACGAACCAACCGTCTTGTGCATTTTCACGGTCGGCAACTACGGCGTGGGAATCGCTCACTGCTGCAATGCGATAAGCGGTCTGCACGTATTGGCTTTGGTTGTTGAACCACGAGTCGTCGGGCCGGTCGGTGAAAAGGAAGTTTTCAGAACCACAATGGTTGAACACCATATCCTGCACCACCTTCAGTCCCTTGTTGTGTGCCTGCTCTACAAACTGTCGGTAGGCTTCGTTACCTCCATAGCGTGGATCGATTTCGTAATAGTCGGTGATGGCATAGCCATGATACGAGTGGGAAGGCATGTCGTTGACCTGCAAAGGAGTGGGCCAAATGGTGGTAACGCCGAGGTCGGCCAGATAATCCAAAGCCGCCGTCATTCCTTCCAGGTCGCCGCCATGGCGGGCATCCGGCTCTTGTCCTGCCGTTTGCTCCTTGAGTCCTTTCACCACATCGTTGGCGGGGTTGCCGTTGGCAAAGCGGTCGGGCATGAGGAGGTAGAGCACGTCGGAGGCATCGAAGCCCTGTGCTTTCACGGCTTGGTTACGTTGGCGAAGTTCGTAGGAAATACGTTGTTTTTTCCCGTTATTGCGCAACTCAATGGTGAACTGTCCGGGAGCGGCCTTAGCGACATTTAAATATATGAAGAGATAGTTTGTGTTGGTTGGTCGGAAAATACTATCAATCTGAATGTCTGTGGCATCGATACTTACTTCGCTCTGTCCAACTCCTTCAGCCCGCAACATCAGTTGCAGGGACGGGTTGACCATGCCGCTCCACCAAAACGCGGGCTGCACTTGTACGGGCTGCGCTACCTTACGACAAAAACAAGACATCGTACATAAAAGGAGCAAAGTGAGCAAAACGCTGTTTCTCATGGCGATAAATTTCGCTTTTATTTGTTTTGTTTGCAAAATTATGCTGTGAAGCAGCTATATGCAAGGACATGAAGATAAAATATAAAGTATTTAGAAGCTGAAACTTCTGATTTTCAGATTAGAAGTCCTCATAGATGGAGCTAAAAAATATAAATGATTTTTAAAGAATTAAAGAAAAAAACAGGCCATTGGAGGTGGGTATTTACATCATCTACCTTCTATTAAAACTCTACTATTTGTTAATCACTGAGGTTTTGGATGCGGAAAGGTTATGAGGCTGAAAATTTTAAAGCTAAGGTATGCCTGTCTAAAAAGTCCTGGAGTTGTTCCCAAAAGTCCTGGAGTTGTTTTGTCAACTCGCCGAGTTGTAAAAAATAGTCGGCGACTTGTGAAAAGAACATCACGCCGTGTCCGAACGGGCAGACGAAGCGGGTAAATCGCACTGAAGAGGTCGCAATCCGTTTGGTGAATACGTTTTCCGCGCGCGCGTATATACGTGATATATTTCCCGAAAAAAGTATTCACCCCTTCACACGACGTGTGTTTCCGTCTGATTTTCAGTGGTTTCGAGTGTGAAGGCTTGGAAAACAAAGCATTCACACGGGCAGCTAAGCATTCACACGGGCGGTGAACGCTTGTGAAGGGTTGAAAGAGCAAGCCTTCACACCGAAAATCCATTGACAAGCAGGAAGAAAGAGGCGTCAAAGCACTGTGCGCTGTGAAGGGTTAAAAATCAAAGCCTTCACACTCAAAACAATTGAAAATCAGAAAGAAAAATCCTTCATGTGAAGGAGTGAATGCTTTTTTCGGGAATAAAAATGCGTATATAGGAGGGTGAAATATCGGGTAAAAATGCCCAATTGTACCAGATACTTTTCATAGGGGTTATTCAACACCTGAAATTTCTGTTTGTTAAAAAAATTTTTTTGTTTTTCTTTTCTTTGCTCTCGCCTTGCACTATCTTTGCATAAGACAGGCTGCGGCTCGGCAAAGAAAAAAGGACAACCTTCGGCTTTTCTTTTTCTTTGCTCTCGCCTTGCACTATCTTTGTGACTCATTCTCTAACCTATCCGCCTTAAATCTACTATATGAAACACATCTTGATATTTTTTGCCCTGCTGTTTTCGTACTCTGTCCATGCCCAAAATGCGCCATTAGACCGAGAGATTGAAAAACAGCTCAAGCAGCTTGACTCCATTGTAGAAAAAAAAGCTACATACCATGCCGGGCGCAATGAACAAATAGAACGATTGAAGCAGCAGTCGCAACAGGCCGACGGGCACAACCGGATTGCACTCTACAAAGAAATATTCTATCTATACTCGCACTATCAAACAGACTCGGCGCAGATTTATCTGGATTTGATAGCTGCCACGCCGGAAGCAGCGGAGAGCCCGGTGTTACAAGCCTTTATTCACATTGGCCAGGCGGAAATTTATTCTATTTCGGCCCTCTATGGCGAGGCTGTCAACGAACTTCAGAAGGTAGACACAAAACTGATTTCAGCTCAGAACCAAGCCCTGAGGCTTTACTACTACCGCACCTGGAGAACGCTCTGCGGCTGGATTACTTCGTACGTCAAGTTGTCGCAGCCACGCCGACTGTGGGGTGAACGGATGGTGCTTTACCGCGATTCACTCATCCTCATCGACGAACCGGGGGAGTCACGAAGCATCGTAGAAGCTGACAAAGCCATAGCCAACGGGCAACCGCAACAGGCTGTGGAGCTTTTGTTGCCCTATGCCCGCAAAATGAGTGAGGATATGCCCGACCCTTACATCTGCTTCACGCTCTACATGGCCTACAACGCCATGGACAAACAGCGGGAAGCCATTCATTTCCTCATCATGGCGGCTAAGGCTGATATCAAACGGGGAACCACGGAATATCAGGCATTGCCCTTGCTCGCACTCAAAGTATACGAACAGGGAGAGGTGGAAAGAGCCTACAACTACCTGATTTGTTCGATGGAAGACGCGAACTTCTGTCAGGCAGGCCTACGCGCGGTGGAAGTATCCAATGTTTTCCCCATTATTGACAAGCAATATAAAATTCACGAGCGGGAACAACACCGAAAAGAACGGATTTTCACCTACATACTGGCGGGCTTGCTGCTGGCACTCAGCATCGGCATACTGTACCTAAGGAAACAGATGAAAAAACTCAGTATGCTGCGACAGCAACAGACCGTGACGAACAATGAACTTGCACAGACTAACGAGAAAATGCAGCACACGATGCAACAGCTGCAAAAGACCAACGAAGAACTGCAGCAAACCTATGCAGAGTTGCAGCTGACGGACAAGGTGAAAGAGGAATATATTGCCCGCTACCTGAACCGCTGCCGCAATTATCTCGAAACGCTCATCGGTTACCGCAGAAATACGCTTCGGTTGCTAAAGGAACGACGTACAGACGAACTCATGAAATCACTGAAAAGCGAAGCTGTCATCAAAGAGGAGCAGGACAAATTCTACGATGACTTTGACCAGGCTTTTCTCACGCTTTTCCCCGATTTTATCCAAAAATTCAACAATTTGTTGCAACCGGAGTTCCGCATACAGCCGCGTCATGACAACAGACTGACCACCGAGTTGCGCATCTTTGCCCTCATTAGGCTCGGGGTTACGGACACCACGCAGATTGCACATTTCCTGAACTTCTCACTCGCCACAGTCTATAATTACCGGTCGAAGATGCGCAACAAATCGCTGAACGACCCGACTGATTTTGAACGGGCGGTCAGTGAACTGTAACTCCAAATAGAAGGGAAGCTCTCATCCACGACGCACCACGGCATGGTAACGGTTGTAAAAGAGGAAAGCCGCCACGAACAGACCGCAACTAAAAGCCAAGAACAGTCCCTGCGAACCGAGCCCCAGGGTAAATGCCAACAGATAAGCAATGGGGATATTCACCACCAAATAGCTGAAAAAAGCTATCCACATCATGGGCATCACATGGGCGGTTCCACGCAAGGCATTGGCATAACAAATTTGCATGGCATCGCCCAGTTGGTAGAGAATGAGCGGCGGTATCAAACCCATGCAGAGCGTTATCACCGCCGGGTCGGTGGTGAAAGATTGAACCAACGTTTTTCCCAACAACAGGAAGATTAGCGACGAAATAGCTGCCATTCCTAACAGGATGTGCTGCCCTGCCCGCGTGGCGCGGCGGAGTTGTACCTCATCATGTGCGCCATAGAATGTTGCCACCCGAATACTCAAACCCGCTCCGAAACTGTAATAGAGCAGGAAGCCAAGCGTGCCGATGGTCACCATCACTTGAAACGAAGCCAAGTCTACCGCTCCCAACCACCCGGCCATGATTCCGCTGAAGGTGAAAGCACCGCTCTCCGTGCCCATTTGCAGGGCAATGGGCAACGATTGTCGGTTGATGTGGCGGAGTGACTGCGCAGTGTAATCGGCTTTTCGGATGCCCTCACGGAAGGTTTCATAACGCGGACGAAGCCACAGCACAGCCAAAAGGATGGCTGCCGTAACCACACGCGAGAAAAGGGTGCTCAGGCCGGCGCCCGTCAGTCCCAGTTCGGGGAAGGGACCAACGCCATAAATCAGCAGGAAATTGCCCACCACGTTCAAGGCATTCCCGGCAAGCAGTGCCCACATGGCTGTGGCGGTTTCGGTGATTCCATCGGTGAATTGGCGCATCACATTGAAAAGGGCAAGAAAGGGAATGGACCACATCACGCACAGATAGTAGGGACGGACAATAGGCAACAGGTGGGGAGGTTGTCCCATACGGTCCAAACAGAAATAGCCCACCCCCATCAGCCCCATAAGCAAAAGGGCGAAAAGGAGATTGCACACCACGGCTTGTGCCAACGTCGTGCCTGCCTCACAATGCTTTCCTCGGCCGAAAAGGGAACTGACCAAAGGAGTCAGCCCGTAACTGTAGCCCATCAAAAGAAAGGTGATGAGATTAAAGACGCTGTTGACGAATGAGGCGGCAGCCAAAGCTTCGGTGCTGTAACGACCCACCATCATCGTGTCGGCAAAGCCCATAATGATAACGCCCAACTGGCCGATGGCAATGGGGATGCCCAATCGGAGAATGGCTTTGTGGTGTGTAAACATTGTAGAATGTGCAATACGTTTAACGTACAAATGGATGTAGGTATTACATTTCGACTTCAAATTTAGCAAAAAAAATCCTTAGGGATTTATTCACTTTCATGCACTCCCGGATTTGCGCCTAAAAACGGGTTCTTTTATTTTCCCATACCTTGATTGGTAAATAAAAAGCCCGTTTTCGAGAAAAACTTCTACATTTGTGCATCCCTTCTGCGATGACACGCAAGATGTACACGTTGATTGCAAAAACAGATTGCAGCACTACATGGATTTGAAGAGGGAACGCCACAACCGATTTTGCTTCAAGCATCTATTATATACGTTGCTACACTAATACTTTTTCATAAATATGAAACGAAAAGATGAAGATATGACGGGAAAGCCTGCTGCCGACCCCGGCAGATGGGTGAACAGGCCGATGGGCAAGGTGTACGGACCGCCCTCGTGGTACATGGACAGAATTGAACCGGACGACGACGAAGCCGAATACCGGAGGATACAGGAATGGAAGCGAAAGACTGAAGAGGCCGAGAAACTCCGACACTCGGAACAGCAGGTTGAGGAAGAGTTTGTCGACCAACTCATTGCTCCAATGTACGGACCGCCAGAACCCAATCTGTGGCCCAATGAAAATGAAGACGAGGACATACAGCCGTATATGGTGGACGACCCTATACCGGATGTCTACGGTCCCATGCCGCCCGAACCGCCCATGACGACGATTATGCCCGATGAAGACGAGGATGACGATTTCCCCATGAAGGGTAACAGACCGACAGATAGCCAATAACTCCCCCAAAAACTGACGCGCTACAAACATGACCATTGAAGAATTTGTAGAAACAAGAACCCGGCGGCAACTGCTGCAGGAGGTGTTCTGGGAATGCACCTTGCGCTGCAACCTCAACTGCCGGCATTGTGGCAGTGACTGCCGGAAGGACGATATGCCCAAGGACATGCCTTTTGAGGATTTCGCTCCGGTGCTCGACGACATTGCCCGCGAACGCGATCCGTCGAAAATCATGATTATCACCACCGGCGGCGAACCGTTGGTGAGGAGCGACATAGCGGACTGCGGCAGGGAAATTACCCGCCGAGGCTTCGTGTGGGGCATGGTGTCGAACGGTATGCTGCTCGACACGGAGAAACTGCGCCAACTCACCGATGCCGGACTGAAAAGCATTGCCATCAGCCTTGACGGCTTCGAGGCGGACCACAACTGGATGCGCGGCAGTGAACTAAGCTTCGACCGCGCGGTGAGGGCCATCGAGGCACTGAAGAGATCGGACATCACGTGGGATATCATCACCTGTGTCAACACACGCAACTTCCCCACGCTGCCGCGCTTCAAGGACTTTCTGGTGCAAATGGGGGTGAACCATTGGCGGCTGTTTACGGTGTTTCCCATGGGACGGGCGGCCCACGACAAAGAATTGCAACTTTCCCCCACCCAACTGCACGACCTGATGGAGTTCATCAAGGCCGAACGTGAAAAGGGCGACATCCACGTTTCCTACTCGTGCGAGGGCTACCTGGGCCGCTATGAAATGCAGGTGAGGGACCATCCTTTCTTCTGCGGTGCGGGCATCAATACGGCCTCCGTACGCTACGACGGTGCCATATCCGGCTGCCTGAGCATCCGCAGCCGCTTCGACCAGGGAAACATCTACACCGACCGCTTCATGGAAGTGTGGGAGAACCGTTTCCAGCCGTTCCGCGACAGGACATGGATGAAATGCGGTTTCTGCACCTCGTGCCGGCAGTGGAATGTGTGCCGGGGCGGTGCCATGCATCTGCGCAAGGAGGACGGTTCCATGACTGTTTGTTCCTACCTCAAACTGCGCCAGGCCCGCTCCCTGGCACATTCGAATGAATGACGCAACGCTTTCACTCCATTTGCAGTGCCGTGTGACCAGTGGCTTCTATGCCACCAGTTTCTTTCCTATTCCGCAGTAACCAAGGAGAACACGAACGGGTACCCCGTGGGGAATGGGAACGAAGCACTGCTATCATCAAACTCAACCGTTCCGCTGAAGCTGCCATGCGGCAAATCGACCTCAAGGACTACCCCGCCCGCTTCGCACTCTGCGGACTGCCCGTCGTGAAAATAGGCATTAACTTTGATGCGCAGAAGCACACCCTCACCGACTGTAAGATTGAGCAATAAACATATCTGATGTAACCCAACTTAATTTATCATTAGGTATAAACGACTTGGCATAGTCTTTCGGCAATCGCCTGGCCGCACGCCGGCTGTAACGCCTTTAACAACGAACAGTTGCCAAACAGAAACAACAACTGCCAAACAGAAAAAACAGTTTCCATTATGGGGATAAAACATCCGCATGATGGAAACTGTTTTCCATTTGGTAGAAATATGTTGGGTACGTATGGCGTGGTGAATCACGGAATATCCTCATGGGTTTTGGAAAAGCCCAAGAGACTTCAAGAACTTATTTTCTAATTACTTGTATGTAAACGCTCAAAAGACGAAGCGTTCATTCCGGGCATTGTGTTCACCGACCGGTCTGGATTTTAAAAGTTTTAGCCTTCACCATCTGTTTTCCCGAACCAAAGTTTACGTAGAACAACACGGCATCGTCCTTCAGGCGCCGGTTAGTCCGCACACTGGCACGGTAACGAATGCCTTGCCCGGGCTGCAAACTGTTCACGGTGGCGGCAGGTGAGATGTTGACACGGCGACTGCTGCACATAATAATCGGAGTCACGTTGTAGAGCGTGCGGTTGCCGCGGTTGTAAATGTCCATTACGATGCAAGCCTCCTCATCCTTATCGAGCCGTGCGTTGTTGTTGCCATCCAGGAAATGCACATTGCAGATTTCCAATTCGGACAAATCAACGCGAGTGGCGGAAGGCGATGTATACCTTGGACTGCGATAAGTGCCATAGTGTACTTCCTCCGTTTGATATGCGTCACCAACGGCCGAAGTGCGGGTTTCGGTTTCATTTTGTTTGGGAGCCGTAACGGCAGCTCCTATGGCCCCACCGATTACCATGCCGGCCAATATGCCCGTGTCGTGCCCGCGCGGTCCGCCGACCAGGCCTCCTATGCTGGAACCAAGCATACCGCCCACAGAACCGCCTGTGGCCACGGCGTTAAACTGCCTGTAACTGCACGAGCTGAACAGAAGCAGCACTGAAAGGGGAAAAGCAAACCACTTTTGCATCGTTATAGAATAAACGGGTTGGTTGATATCGGCCATCAGCAGATAGCCGGAATAGAAATTTGCTTTGTGGAACGATTATTTTACGGTAATCACCAAATACTTGCTGACGCTCCAGAAGTTTTGCGGATTGGTGATGCGCAGCACATACTGCCCTTGGGCATCCTTCTCCAGCGAGTAAGAACCTTCCGGATGGTTGGTCATCAGTTTGGCACTCTTAGAGTAAAGCTTGATGGTTTTCGTTACACGCAAGTCAATACGGGTAAAATAATCCTTGTTGAAGTCCTTATTTTGCAGCACATCTCTTCCGTCGAGTATACGCTGTTCTCGGAGTTCCTTTTTGGTACCGAAGACATAGTAGGCCGTATGCAGCTCCTTGTCCTGAGCTTCCACTTTGCGTGCTTTTTCATCATTTTTCTTGGCCAGCTCATTCACGTCCTCATTGAGCCGATTGATCTGTTCGCCCTGCTCAGCAATCTGGATATCCTTGGCAGCGAGTTGTGCACGGAGCTCTTCAATCTCTTTGCTTTTGTCTTCAAGCTGCTTGGTAAAATTGGCCACCATTTCCTCCAGTTTGGCTTTAGTGGCGGCATCCCGCTGGTTCGAGTTGCGAAGTTGCTGTTGCAGGTTGGCAATCAACTCACGGTTAAGCCGGAGCGTGCGTTGGATAAACGCCATGTTTTCGATGATGGCCTGTTTGTTGCCACCTTCTCCCTGCCGGTTTTCCACGTTCACGCGGCCTTCAGCCTCATTGATTTGGTCAAAACCATCCTGGATTTGGGAAAGCGTGGCAATAAGGTCGCTCGATTCGTTCTGCGACTGCGTAAGAGCCTGTCGAAGGGAATCAATCGTGGCAGCACTGGTGTCCACATTTTCCATTTCCTTCTCTTTCTTCGTATTGCACGAAACAAGGGCTGCACACAAGGCGCAGGTGGCAGCGAACATCAAAACAATTTTTTTCATACGAATGTTTATTTAATGATAAAGCGGGATGCATAGGAGCAAGCCCATTTTATGCGCGTTATTCTTCAGTGTTTCTTTTCTTTTTCAAGGGAGTTGCCCCCTCAACAATCAGGACGAACTCGCCGCGTGGCTCATGCTCCGCGAAATGAGTCTGCACTTCGGTCAGCGTGCCCCGCACAGTTTCCTCGTGCAGCTTGGAAATTTCACGACAGGCAGCACACCTGCGTTCCGAACCAAACACTTCTGCAAATTGGGCCAGCGTTTTTACCACACGATAAGGAGATTCATAGAATATCATGGTTCTTTGTTCCTCTCTCAGTGCTTCTAAGCGAGAGGCTCTCCCCTTTTTCTGGGGCAGAAAGCCCTCAAAAGCAAAACGCTCGCAGGGAAGTCCGGAAGCAACCAGGGCCGGAACAAATGCTGTGGCACCGGGCAGGCACTGCACCGTTACGCCGCGTGCCACACAGGCTCTCACCAGCATAAAACCGGGATCAGAAATGCCCGGTGTGCCGGCATCGGAAATGAGAGCCATGACTTCGCCGGCCGCCATGCGTGCAGCAAAAGCATCGGCCGTTTGGTGCTCATTGAACTTATGGTGAGAAACCAGCCGGTTCTTGATTTCAAAATGTTTAAGCAACATTCCCGAAGTGCGAGTGTCCTCCGCCAGCACAAGATCGGCCTCTTTGAGTATACGGAGCGCACGAAGGGTGATGTCCTCCAAATTACCCACGGGCGTGGGTACCAAATAGAGTGTTCCCATGTTGTTTTGTGGTGTAAATCACCGTGCAAATTTAGATATAAGCTCCGATTTATTCCACGCAATTAGAAGAAAAAAGGAAAAGTTAATGCTTTTGCACCTTCATGGCAGGATATGGTACAACCTATCGGATAATACCGACGCAGGAGGGAAGAATAAATGCGGAAAATGAAGTAAAAATATAAATCAATGAAGAAGACTAAAGTAATCTTTCTATATACGTAATTTAAACCTCAAAAAAAGGTTCACCCATTCACAAAGTAAATATAAACAACTGATTTTCAGCTATTTACAATGTGAAGGATTAGATACAAGAACCTTTCACATCATTCACTTCTACAGACGTTTGAAGGATGGAAAAATAGAAGTAAAAATATAAACGTCCGGAAGCTTTTATGCAGAGGTGAAAAGGGGGATGTTTGGGGGAGGGATATTGGTGGGGAGCTTTCCATGCAAAAAAGTCAAAGTGTTCACACCAAGGGCATAGGTGAAAGGTTGAGACCACAAACCCTTCACACTTAAATAAACTGATTTTCATTCGTTTTAGGCACTTTTGTGAAAGAGTGAAAGGTGAAATCGCCAATAAAATTACGTATAGGGAGCAAATCAAGCTCCTATTTCATTTCTGCCAATTCCATTTTTGGGGAGGGTACAGGGGAGGGTATAGTGCATCCAGCATAGTGTACGAAACCACTTACAGCAACGGTCAGATTATTCATCGGGCAAAAAGTTCCACCTCCCTATACAGACTAACCAATGGCGGACTTTGCATGACAACTCGACGAGTTGAAAAAACAACTCGACGAGTAGGCAAAAATAGTTCAGGACTATTTCCTACATGTTCTACATGTCTGAAAACGGAACGTTTATAAGGATAAAAAACAGGCGTTAAAAAAAGTATTAAAAGCCGCCTTCACTGTGCCAATTTATCGGCATGAAAGTAAAGAACACTTGCCAAAACCAACTCTTAAAGCCTTCACAGACTTCACTATCGATTTATATTTTTATTCCATACTTTCATTGTAAAATAATTGATTTTCAGCACAGATAAGTTTCAAACATCTTTATATTTTTTACTATTTTATTATAACTGTTTTTGTTCACACTTTCTTCATGTTACTTTTGTAACGCCGAGTGCTCAAAATGCAATGCTAAAAATAAGCAAGCGAACTGCATATTTTTCCACCCGAACAAGGGCATCGCGGCAAAATTCATTTTTCATCCATGTCAATTCATAAAACATCAGCTATAAAACAATGAATAAATTTCTTGCCACTCTTTCCTTGGCCTGCCTGTCATTGACAGCATCCGCACAGGAATTGAAATCGCCAAACGGAGAGCTCAAAATGGAGTTCTCGGTTGATGCACAAGGTCGTCCTACCTATTATTTACAATATAAAGGTCAGGACATCATCAAGCCCTCACACCTGGGGTTGGAACTGAAACAGGAAGATCCCAACAAAGCACAAGACTTTGAGTTCAAAACCCGTGCCGACGCTTCCAAACTGGCACAAAAGGCTAACCTGACCTCGGGATTTGTGATAACAGGACACGAAAACACCACATTCGACGAAACCTGGCAACCCGTTTGGGGAGAAGAAAGCAGCATACGCAACCACTACAATGAACTGTGCGTTACGTTGAGCCAGCCCGTCAACGACCGCTTCATCAAAATCCGCTTCCGCCTGTTCGACGACGGTCTGGGCTTCCGCTACGAATTTCCCGAACAGAAGAACCTCACCTATTTCACTTTGAAGGAAGAGCACACGCAGTTTGCCATGACCGGCGACCACACCGCATGGTGGCTTCCCGGCGACTACGACACTCAGGAATACGAAACGGTTACCTCGAAGCTGAGCGAAATTCGCGGCAAGATGAAGGAAGCCGTCACACAGAACTCCTCGCAGACGCCCATTTGGGAAGGGGGCGTACAGACTGCACTGATGATGAAAACCGCCGACGGCCTGTATATCAACCTGCACGAGGCCGCCTGCATTGACTACTCCACGATGCACCTCAACTACGATGACAAGACCATGACCTTCGAGAGCTGGCTCACCCCCGACGCTCGTGGCGACAAGGGCTATCTGCAGGCTCCCTGCGTATCGCCCTGGCGCACCGTCATCGTGAGCAATAAAGCCACCGACATCCTGGCTTCGCGCATCACCCTCAACCTGAACGAACCCTGCAAGATTAAAGATACTTCATGGATTAAGCCCACTAAATATATAGGCGTTTGGTGGGACATGATCACGAACAAAGGTACCTGGAGCTACACCAACGACTTCTCGACCGTGAAGTTGGGCGAAACAGACTTTGAACACGCCAAGCCCAACGGCACGCACTCTGCCAACACGGCCAACGTGAAACGCTATATCGACTTTGCCGCCGAACATGGGTTCGATGCTGTGCTGGTGGAAGGTTGGAATATTGGCTGGGAAGACTGGTTCGGACACGAGAAGGACTATGTGTTCGACTTCGTTACGCCCTACCCTGACTTCGACGTGAAGGAAATTCACCGCTATGCTGCATCGAAAGGTGTAAAGATGATTATGCACCACGAAACCTCAGGATCGGCACGCAACTATGAGCGCCACTTGGACAAGGCTTATCAATTTATGGTGGACAATGGCTACCCCGCCGTAAAGAGCGGCTATGTGGGCAACATCGTGCCGCGCGGTGAGCACCACTATGGCCAGTGGATGAACAACCACTATCAGTATTGCGTTGAAAAGGCCGCCGATTACCACATCATGGTGAACGCCCACGAAGCCACCCGCCCCACAGGCATCTGCCGCACCTGGCCCAACCTGATTGGCAACGAGAGTGCGCGCGGCACGGAGTATGAAAGCTTTGGCGGCAACGCCGTGGACCACACCACCATCCTGCCCTTTACCCGCCTTATAGGAGGTCCGATGGACTACACGCCGGGTATTTTTGAAACTGACTGCTCGAAGATGAATCCCTCCAACAACAGCCGCGTGCGCACCACCATTGCCCGTCAGCTGGCACTGTATGTGACGATGTACAGCCCGCTTCAGATGGCAGCCGACGTACCCGAACACTACAAAGAGCACCTCGACGCTTTCCAATTCATCAAAGACGTGGCACTCGACTGGGACAAGAGCGTGTACATTGAAGCTGAGCCGGGCGACTTCATTACCATTGCCCGCAAGCAGAAGGGAAGCGAAAACTGGTTCGTGGGCTGCAGCGCCGACGAGAACGGTCACGATGCCGACTTCACCCTCAGCTTCCTTAACCCGGGACAGAAATACACGGCCACCATCTACGCTGATGCCAAAGATGCCTCGTGGGACAAGAACCCCAAGGCTTACACCATCAAGCAGCAGACCGTAACGTCCAAGACACGACTGAAGCTCCATGCTGCCAGCGGCGGCGGATTTGCCATCAGCATCGTGCCTATTAAATAACCTGCTGGGCGCAAAGAAACCGAGAGAGTACAGATTTTTAAAGGGACATGTCCCTTTTCAGGAGGAAGCCTCCTGAAAAAAATCCTGTTTTCTTTGCGCCAACTCCTCTCTGATTTGACAATTTTTCAACCAAGTTCTAATAACATGAACAAGAAGACTCTTAATTCCAAGTTCCTGTCGGTGATGCTGGCAGGAGCTTGCATGTCGCTCGGTGCTAATGCCCAAAGCGTTAGGGTGAAGGGACATGTGCAGGACAAGTCGGGCGAACCCGTTGTCTTTGCAACCGTATCTGTTCCGGGTACGAAAACCATGACCCAGACCGATGCGAACGGTAACTTTATCATCAATGTGGCAGCGGGCAGCAACCTGCGCGTGGCTTACATTGGTTACAAAACAGCCACGGTGAAGGCCGACGGCACCATGACCATCGTGCTGGAAGACAACTCCACGCTGAACGAAGCGGTGGTAGTGGGTTACGCCAAAGTGAAGAAGACTGATGCCACCGGCTCTGTCACGGCTATCAAGCCCGATGATATGACCAAGGGTATCACCACCAACGCACAGGACATGCTTGTGGGTAAGGTGGCCGGTGTGGACGTTGCCACCGGCGGCGGTACGCCGGGTGCCGGTGCCTCCATCCGCATCCGTGGCGGTTCGTCGCTGAACGCCAGCAACGACCCGCTGATTGTCATCGACGGACTGGCCATGGACAACGAGGGCGTGAAGGGTCTTTCCAACCCCCTGGCCATGGTGAACCCCGAAGACATTGCCAGCTTTACGGTGCTGAAGGATGCTTCGGCCACCGCCATCTACGGTTCGCGTGCATCCAACGGTGTGATTATCATTACTACCAAGAAAGGTCGCAAGAACAGCCGCCCGCAGGTTACGTATAATGGTAGCGTGAGCGTAGGTACTAAAGCCAAGACCTACGATGTGATGAGCGGCGACGAATATCGCAACTACGTGCAGCAGACTTTCGGCGACGCAGCTACCCTTCCGCTGGGCACTGCCAACACCGACTGGCAGGACCAAATCTATCAGACTGCCGTAAGCCACGACCACAACGTGTCCATCAACGGTGGTTTGGGATGGTTGCCCTATCGCCTCAGCTTTGGCTATACCAATGAAGAAGGTATCATCAAGACTTCAAGCTTTGAGCGCTACACTGTGGCCATGAACCTTGCTCCGACTTTCTTCAACGAGCATTTGAGCGTGAACTTGAACGCCAAATTCATGTCGGCCAAGAACCGCTATGCCGACGGTGGCGCCATCGGTGCCGCGCTGAGCATGGACCCCACGCAGCCCGTATATTTTGACGCCGACGACCCCTATGCACAATTCACCGGCGGCTACTATCAGCACATGACGCCGGCCGCTTTCTCCGACCCCAACTGGACGGCACAGCCTAACACGAAGAACACGGCGAACCCCTTGGCTATGCTCGAACTGAAGAACGACCACGCCAAGAGCCAGTCCTTCATCGGCAACATGGAGCTGGACTACAAGCTCCACGGCTTTGAAGACCTCCACATCCACGCCAATGTCGGCGGCGACTACTCCGAAGGCAACCAGTGGACGGAAATCTCTCCCTTCTCTGCTTCCAACAACTACTTCGGAAGCACCTGGCGCGAGGCGAAGTACAAATATAACCTCCAAGGAAACGTTTACGCTCAGTACCAACACATCTTTGGTTACCACAACGTAGACATCATGGCAGGTACTGAAGCACAGCATTTCCACAACAACGGCTTTGGCGAAGGCGGCGGCTGGGATCCCTACACGGAAACCGCAAAAGACTACCAAGGACGCAACACTAGGGCTTACGCCACCCGCAACTCGTTGCTCTCCTACTTCGGTCGCCTGAACTATATCTACAATGACCGTTACTTGCTCACCTTCACCATGCGCTGGGATGGTTCGTCGCGCTTTGCCGACGGCAACCGCTGGGGTACCTTCCCCTCCTTGGCATTGGGATGGAAAATCAAGAACGAAAAGTTCCTGCGCACCGCCGACTGGCTCTCCGACCTGAAACTCCGCCTCGGTTGGGGTATCACCGGACAGCAGAACATCGGTATGGACTTCTATTACACTCCGCTCTACAGCGTGGGTGATGACTACGCCCAATACCCCATTGGCGGCGACTACATGCACACACAACGCCCCAACGCCTTCAACAAGGACCTGACTTGGGAAAAGACCACCACTTGGAACGCCGGTCTTGACTTTGCCTTCCTGAACAACCGCATCGACGGTTCGGTCGACTACTACTACCGCGAAACGAAAGACCTCATCTCTACCGTTGACGTGGAGGCCGGTACGAACTTCAACAACCAAATCACGAAGAACATCGGTAAGCTGAAGAACTACGGTCTGGAGTTCACCCTCAACGCACGCCCCGTACAAACCCGCGACTTTACTTGGCAGGTTACGTACAACGTGATGTGGAACCGCAACAAGATTACAGAACTCTATGGCGACGCCGGCTATGTAGCTACGGGTATTTCTCCCTCCAAACTGCCCGCAGGCGGTACCGTTCAGGTGAACAAGGTGGGCTATCCGGCCAACTCCTTCTATGTTTACCAGCAGGTATACGACGAGAACGGCAAGCCCATCGAAAACATGTTCGTTGACCGCAACGGTAACGGCTACATCGACGATGGCGACCGCTATATCTACAAGAAACCCACTGCCGACGTACTCATGGGCTTCACCTCGAAGTTTATGTACAAAAACTGGGACTTCAGCTTCACGCTCCGTGCAAGCTTGAACAACTATGTTTACTATGACTACCTCTGCGACCGTGCAGATGTCAGCCTTGGCGGCATGACGGTTCAGAACGAATGGACCAACCGTACGATGGAACACATCAACCTGGGCTGGAGCGGACAAGGCAACTACGCCCTGAGCGACTACTTCGTACGCAATGCCTCCTTCCTGCGCTGCGACAACATCACGCTGGGCTACAGCTTCCGCAACCTGTTCAAGGCCAACAAGTACGACGGCATCAGCGGACGTGTTTACTTCCTCGTGCAGAACCCGTTCGTTATCACCAAGTATGACGGCCTTGATCCCGAAATCAGCAACGCCGACTACAAGGGCATCGACAAGAGTTTCTATCCGCGTCCTCGCACCTTCATGCTTGGTTTGAACCTGAACTTCTAATTGCTAAAACTTCTTTCAAACAACTTAGATTATTGAAGCCATGAAATTGAATTTTCTAAAATATATGGCACCGGCAGCCGTTGCGCTCGGTTTAGGTTTGGGTGCGGCTTCGTGTGCTGACGACCTGAACCAGTCGTCAATCGACCCGCAGACTGAAAGTGCCGCCAACCAGGACGGCTACTACGCAAAAATCTACGGCTTGCTCGTTCTTTCCGGACAGCAGGGGGCCACTGACAAGGCCGACATCTCGGATGACCCCGGTAAGAACCCCTTCTTCCGCCGTATGTGGGAACAGCAGGAATTTCCTACCGACGAATGCCTCTGGGCATGGCAGAACGACCCGGGACAATCTGAGTTCCTCAACTTTGGCTGGAGCTCACAGCACCTCTTTACCCGTATGCTCTACAACCGCATCGGCTATAACATCACCCACTGCAACTTCTTCCTCGACCTCTACAAGAACAACGAGGACGAGAAAAGTGTGCGCCAGTGTGCCGAGGTGCGTTTCTTCCGCGCTATGTACTATCAGTACTTCCTCGACTTCTTCGGCAAAGCTCCTTTCAAAGACACCTTCAACGAGGACAAGCCCAAGGAAATCGTAGGCAAGGACCTCTTCAATTACATCGAGAGCGAATACAAAGATGTCATCGCCCAACTGCCAGAAGCTGACCCCACGGGACAGTACTTCGGACGAGTAAATAAGGTGGCTGCCTACATCATGTTGGCACGCCTCTACCTCAACGCCAAGACTTATACAGGCGAGGCTAAATGGGCTGAAGCCGTAGAATGGTCTACCAAAGCCATCGAAAGCGGCTACTCGCTGAGCACCGCCGCCAGCAAAGGTGGCTTCAGCGGTTACCAGCAGCTCTTCATGGGCGACAACGACAGCAACCCCGAAGCCATGAAGGAAATTGTCCTCCCCATCCGTCAAGATGGCACAAAGACGAAGACCTATGGCGGTACCTGGACTATCATCAGCAGTTGCTACGCCAGCGGATGCCAAAACTTCTATGGCACCAACGATGCCTGGACCTGTATCCGTGCCCGCGCACAAGTGGCTGACTTCTACTTCGACAAACGCGAGGATGTGCCCATGACCGACGGACGCTACGACATTGCCACTGCAGCCGGCGACGACCGTGCCCTGCTCTACGGCGGCGACGGACGCAAAATCGAAACGGAGAAAATCGGTACTATCACCAATGGTCTGGCCATCATCAAATGGACCAACGAACACTCCGACGGCACCGGCACACAATACGCCCACGACCCCAACCTGCCCGACACGGACATTCCTTTCCTGCGTCTGGCCGAAGCTTACCTGACCCGCGCCGAAGCCAACTGGCGTAACGGCGCTGACGAGCAGACGGTGCTGGCGGACGTGAACGAGCTCCGCGACCGTGCCCATGCACGCCGCTGGATCGGCTCTGACCTGACGGACATGAACTTTGTCAAGGAATGGGGCCGCGAGTTCTATCTCGAAGGCCGTCGCCGCACCGACCTGCGCCGCTTCGACATGTTCACAACCAACAAGTATCTCTGGGAGTGGAAAGGCGGCGTTTATGAAGGAACGGGTGTAGCTTCTTACTGCAACCTCTTCCCCATTCCTCAAACGGACATTACCAATAATCGCAATATGCACCAAAACGATGGCTACTAATGCCTGAAACGTTGATAACACAGCCTGCATATTCCATCATTGAATAATGCTCCACTACCCCAACTTTAAAAGAAAAAAATCATGAAAAAGATATTTAGCTATTTGCTCCTGGCGCTGGCATTGCCCTTTGTGGCTGCCTGCGACAGCGACACGGACAGCAATCCCGTACTGCAGGAGCCGGAATCGTTCGTGCTGAACGTACCGCCCTATGCTACGAACAATGTGTTCGACCTGCAGTATGCCCAATCGCTTGAACTGACCTGCACACAGCCTGCCTACGGCTTTACTGCTGCTACGACTTACACGGTACAAGTTACCCTGGACGAAGCTTTCGTGGAAGACGCTGAAGCAACTGAAACGACCGAAGCTACTGTTGCCAACTACGTGAGCCTGCCCACTACTTACCGTACCGCCAAGATGAACGTGGACGCTTACGAACTCACCGAAGCCATCATCTCACTTTGGGATGCCGCCAACTCAGGTGCCGACCTGCCCGCCGAAATGCCGGTTACCCTGCGCCTGAAGGCTAATGTAACGGATTCGCAACGCGGCATCTGCTACTCCAACGCCGTGTTGCTGCCCCGCGTTCGTGTAACGAAGCCCGAACAGACCTTGAAATTGCCCGAAAGCATGTACATCGTGGGTGGCATGCCGGCCTCCAACTGGAGCACCTGGCTGAAGTTTGCCCAGGTGAACGGCACTCCCGGCATGTTCTTCAACGTGGTTTACTGCCCGGCCAACGCTAACTTCAAGATTGGTCCCGAAGCCAATGACTGGGAGCAGGCCCGCACTTTCGACCAGCTCATCTTTACTGACGAAGCAGTGAACAATGCCGGTGCCGAGCCGGGTACCGACAGTGGCAACAGCGCCGTGCGCAACGGTGGCTGGTACACCTTCGTCGTAACCGCCAAGATTGTGGGCAAAGCCATCAACTACACCGTAGATATCCGCCCGGCCGAAGTTTACCTTATCGGCGGCAGCATGAACGACCTGTGGGCATTCGACGATGCCGGCAAGTTCACCGCTCCCGAAGGCGAAGGCGAATTCGTATCGCCCGCAGCCCTTGCCGTTGGCGAAGCTCGTATGTCGGTGAAAGTGCCCGATGCAGAATGGTGGCAGACAGAGTTCACCCTGCTCGACGGATCCAACATCTTCTACCGTGAGAACAATGCAATAAACAACAACTGGAACGATGACAAGGGCAGCGGCTACTCTGTACAGCTTGCCCCCGGCAACAAAGTTCGCCTGAACTTCAGCACCGGCACCGGCTCTGTGGAATAAGTGTAAACCATTGCATAAGGTTAGCAACGCTCGGCATAGCTCAAGCAAGCTTGGCTCTGCAATCACTTGCACAACCATTAACCCTCGGCGGGAACAGGCGGTAATCTTTGCCGCTAAAGCCTATGGGCAGACACAAGGCTACCGCTTGTCCCCGCTACGACAAATAAGATTATCCATGAAAAAATTAGCTTTATATGCAGGCGCACTGCTGGCCGCTTGTGCCTTTACAGCCTGCGACGAAGACTTTACCGATTGGGCTGATCCGCAGCAAAATCAACAGGAAGCAGCTGCCGAAACCGTCAATCTCACGATGCAGGCCGTACCTACTGCCACCATTGACCGCGAACAGGCCGCCGACAGCGTGGACCTCGTAGCGCTCGGCAGCATCATCAACGCGCCCGAAGGCTCTGTGGCCAAATTCTCCAAACTCTTTGTCAACGGCAGTCACTCCCTGCCTTTCGTTGACCACGGCGGTACGCTCCGCGTGGCCGTGGCACAGCTCGACAGCGTGGTGGAACTGGCTTACCTCAGCCGCCAACGAACCGAACGCGAACTCAAACTGAACGTAGACGCCAGTGTGGTTACCCCCGACGGACAGTCGCTCAAGGCATCACCCGACGATGTAACCGTGAAGTACCTGCAAGTTACACCACCCAGCGTTGAGGACGAATATTATGTGTTGGGCGACTTCTGCGGCTGGACTGCCGATGCGGCTACGCCGATGACGGACAAGGGCAACGGCGTTTTTGAACTCGTGTTCGAGACCACCGGTGCTGCCTGGTTCAAGTTTGTGCCGAAATCGGGCATCGTAGGCGGCAGCGTGGATTGGGCCAAAGTGTGCGGCAGTGCCGTTGACAGCGACACCTCCACCGATGCTTTCATCACCTGGAGCAATGCACAGGCATTCAAGGTGAGCGACGCCGCCAAGTACCGCATGACCATCGACATGGTGAACTGGCGTTACTCCATCAAGACGGTTTCTCCCGAAATCTACATGACGGGCTCTGCATACAATTGGAATGAATGGAAGAGCTTTGTTCCCGTCAACGGTCAGGACGGCCAGTTCTGGAAGGTCGTTTACCTGAGCGAAGGGGAAGAGTTCAAGTTTGCTCCTGAGCAGGGTTGGGGTAAAGACTTCGGTGCTGCACAGCTCACCTTCGCCGACCATGCCGGCGCAGGTCTGAGCGGAACGAACAACATCGTGGTAGGCAAGGCCGGATGGTACCTCCTCTACCTCGACACCAACGCCATGGTGCTTGAAACCTACTCGCCCGACGTTTATCTCATCGGCAAGACAGCCGGCTCCTGGGACGTCAAGGCAGCCAACCTCTTCAGCGTCCCCGCTTCGAAAGACGGCGAGTTCGTTTCGCCCGCCTTCGTGGCCGAAGATGATATCCGCGTTTGCGTTCACCCGAAAGAAGCCATCGAATGGTGGCGCATGGAGTTCATCGTCCTCGACGGAAAGATTGTGTTCCGTGGCAACGACGGCGACCAAGAGCGTGTGAAGGGACAGACCGGACAGAAACTCTATCTGAACTTCACTGAAGGCACGGGCAGCATCAAGTAATTGAGCACCCTCGCCATCAGGCCACTCCGAGAGCTGAAAAGCACGCAGCGTTGCCGCAAGGCCCGCCCGCTGCTTTTCAGCTCTTGCTGTTTTGCCAAAGAAATCTCAATTTGTATCAACCATAAAATGTCTTTTCTCTCCATGAAACGACTTTTATACTTCCTTCCCCTTCTCTCTCTCCCGCTCCACGCACAGGCACCCGCCGAAAGCGAGGACGTGATGCTGCAAGGCTTTTACTGGGATTCCCAAAAAGAAACCGGATGGACGCAACTCACCGAATGTGCCGACGAACTGGCCAAAAACTTTACCGTGGTGTGGCTTCCTCCTTCAGCTTCGGCCGAAGGAGGTGGAGCTGTCGGTGGCAACAATGTGGGTTACCATCCGCGCCAATGGAACAACCAGACTTCCTGCTGGGGCACCTCCGACGATTTGAAGACACTCATCTCCACCCTCCACAGCAAGGGCGTGAAAGTATTGGCTGACATCGTCATCAACCACCGCGCCGGCGACACGGACTGGGGCAACTTCACCGCCGACGACTTCGGCACTTATGGCAACTACCAGCTCACCGCCGCACACATCTGCAAAAACGACGAGATGAACACCGACCCCGGTGCCGGCAAGTGGAACGGACAAGCCACCGGGGCGGCCGACACCGGCGAGAACTGGGGCGGCGCACGCGACCTTGACCATACTTCCACCTATGTGCAGGACGACTGCAAAGCCTACCTGGCCTGGCTCAAAGGAGATTACGGTTACGACGGCTGGCGATACGATTTTGTGAAAGGTTTCGGCGGAGAATATGTAGGAATCTATAACGAAGCTTCCCAGCCCTACCTCTCCGTGGGCGAATATTGGGACGGTTCTTACGACAAAGTGGCGGCTTGGATAGAAGCTACGGGCAAGCAAAGCATGGCCTTCGACTTCCCCATGAAATATGCCGCTCTCAACGACGGTATCGCCAAGGGGAATTACAGCAAGATGTCGTGGATTGAAGACAACACGACATGGCGGCCTGCGGGCATGATTCACCACCACAACTACAACCGCTACGCCGTTACCTTTGTAGACAACCACGACACTTACCGCGACGGCAGCAAATTCCTGGGCTACGTGCAGCAAGCCTACGCCTTCATTCTCTCCTCACCGGGCGTACCTTGTGTGTTCTGGCCTCACTGGCAAGGTGACGACAAGCAGGCTATTGAACAGATGATTGCCGTGCGCCGTACCGCCGGCATACATTCTGAAAGCGATGTCGTGGTGCAGGTGCGCGACAAGTATTATGAAAGTCTTGCCACAGGCCATCGCGGCAATCTGATTACCCGTATCGGCACGGCAGCACCGCAAGAAGTCCCCGAGGGCTACTATCTGGCAGCCGGTGGCAACAACTGGTGGATGTACCTCTCGGAAAATCTGGCCGGCATCACTCCGGTGCAAATAGAGCAGAAGGCTGCGCCCACCTACGACCTCAACGGCAGACCCGTCAACCGCATGGAAAAGGGGAATGTGTACATTCAGAAAGGCAGAAAACTGCTACAAAAATAACCAATGGAGCGTTCGACACAGCAAACGGCAACATTCGTCCAGCTGATGTCGAACGCTTTATTTATACAGGCGTATGCTGCCTGTCAACTCCCATATTTGCAGAAAAATGCAACCATGTTACTTTAACAACTCTTCAACTTAAAGCCTCTTTGTCTACGTCGATTTTTGAGAAATGCGTAACTTCGCGACCTCAATCGGCGCAACGAACAAAGTTGTTCCGAAAAACTATTAGCAACATCTTACTTACACATAAACCATGGGAGGATTCTTTGGCACCGTCTCGCAACTCGACTGTGTGGCCGACTTGTACTACGGCACAGACTACAACTCACACCTTGGCACCCGCCGCGGCGGCCTTGCCACCTACAATGCCAGTGAACGCAGTTTCCAACGCTCCATTCACAACTTAGAGAACGCATACTTCCGTTCCAAATTTGAAGCCACACTGCCGCGCTTCGCCGGCTCAACGTCGGGCATCGGCATCATCAGCGACACCGACGCACAGCCCTTGGTCATCAATTCCCACCTGGGCCGCTTCGCCATCGTCACCGTGGCCAAGATCAACAACATTGATGCCCTGACGCAGCAACTGCTGGAGCAACACATGCACTTTGCCGAGCTTTCCTCCGGCAAGACCAACCAGACTGAACTCGTCGCCCTGCTGCTCATTCAAGGCCGCACCTTTGTCGAAGGCATCGAAAACGTGTTCCGCCACATCGACGGCTCCTGCTCCATGCTGCTGCTCACCGAGGACGGCATCATCGCCGCACGCGACGACTGGGGCCGCACGCCCATCATCATCGGAAAGAAAGACGGTGCTTATGCGGCGACATCCGAAAGCACAGCCTTCCCCAATCTCGGCTACGAAATCGACCGTTTCCTCGGCCCCGGCGAGGTGGTGCGGCTGCGTGCCGACGGCATTGAGCAACTCCGCGCCCCGCAAGACCACATGCAGATATGTTCCTTCCTGTGGGTGTACTACGGTTTCCCCACCTCCACCTACGAAGGGCGCAACGTCGAGGAAATGCGGTTCGACAACGGGCAGATGATGGCTCGGGAAGACCAGACGGAAGTAGACTGTGTGTGCGGCATCCCCGACTCGGGAGTCGGCATGGCCTTGGGCTATGCTGCCGGCATAAGCAAGCCCTACCAGCGCGCCATCTCCAAATACACGCCCACCTGGCCCCGCAGCTTCACCCCGGCCAACCAGGAAATGCGCTCGTTGGTGGCCAAGATGAAACTCATCCCCAACCGCGACATTCTGCGCGGCAAGCGCGTGCTCTTCTGCGACGACAGCATCGTGCGCGGCACGCAGCTCCGCGACAACGTCAGCGTGCTCTTCGACGACGGCGTGCGCGAAGTACATATGCGCATCGCCTGTCCGCCGCTCATCTACGGCTGTCCCTACATAGGCTTCACCTCTTCCAAAAGCGACATGGAGCTGATTACCCGCCGCATCATCGGCGAACTGGAAGGCGACCCCAACAAGAACCTGGAGCGTTACGCCACGACCGACTCGCCCGAGTACCGGCGCATGGTCGACATCATCCGTGAGCGTCTCGGCCTCACCACGTTACGGTTCAACAAACTCGAAACGCTGGTCGAAGCCATCGGCCTGCCGAAATGCAAGCTCTGCACACACTGTTTTGACGGCAGCGGCTGTTGCGGCCATTGCCATTGACGCAAAGCTCCCCTCCGCCATCCGCTTCCTCCATCCGCATCCTTACACAACGCAGCCCCGTGAACCAAATCACGGGGCTGCGTTGTGCTTTTGGGAAACGGTCAAAATGTCGGGGGCTTCAGACGTTGGCCACCCGCATGATGTCGGCAAAGACGCCGGCTGCCGTTACATCTGCCCCCGCGCCGTAACCCTGAATGAGCATCGGGTACTCGCAATAGCGTTCTGTGGTGAGCAGAATGATGTTGTTCGAGCCCTCCAAGTCGTAGAAAGGATGTCCCTGCGGAATTTCGCACAGGCGCACGCTGCCCTTTCCTTCGGCCCACTCCGCCACGAAACGCCACCGTTTGTGTTCGCGTTCCAGGCGGGCACGTTCTGCCTCAAAGTGCGCATCCTGTTCAGGCAGATGCTGCCAGAAATTCTCCAAAGTACCCTCAAAGAGTTCCGATGGGATGAAAAGATGTTGTTCGATGTCGCCAGCCTCCACGCGATAACCGCTTTCGCGCGCCAGGATAACGATTTTGCGGATTACATCCTTGCCGGAGAGGTCAATGCGCGGGTCCGGTTCCGAATAGCCGTTCTCCTGCGCCAACTTGACGGCCTGGCTGAGCGACACCTCGGGCGAGAGCGTGTTGAACACATAGTTCAGCGTACCCGACAGCACCGCCTGGATGCGCAGCACGTGGTCGCCCGAAGCGATGAGGTCGTTGATGGTATGAATGATGGGGAGTCCGGCACCCACGTTCGTTTCAAAAAGATACTTCACCCCCTTTTCGCGCGCCAGGAGCTTGAGCCGCTGATAATGGTCGTAGGGCGAAGAGGCCGCAATCTTGTTGGCCGCCACGATGTTCACGTTGCGGTTCAGCAGCCGCTCATATTGTGCCGCCACCTCGGGCGATGCCGTGCAGTCCACGAAGACAGAGTTGAAAATATTCATCTCCTCTATTTCGCGCATCATTCGCTCCACGCCGCCTTCGCCCCCCTGCTCCATGCACTCCCTGAAGCGTGCGGGGTCCAGTCCGTCGCGGTTGTATGCAGCATGGCTTCGGCCACTGATACCCACGATGTTCAGCTTCAGGCCCCGCTCTTTCAGCAACTTCTCGCGCTGTGAAGCAATCTGTTGCAACAAACTGCCGCCCACGGTGCCCGTGCCACAGATAAAGAGGTTAAGGTCCTGATGCTCACTCAGAAAAAAACTGTCGTGCAGCACGTTCAGCGTTTTCCGGAGCTGGCTGCGTTCCACCACGAACGAGAGGTTTATCTCCTGTCCGCCCATGGCCACAGCCGAGATGCTGATACCGTTGCGTCCCAACACGCTGAAGAGCTGTCCGGCAATGCCCGGCAGGTGGCGCATCCGCTCACCCACCACCGCCACGCTGGCTTGGTTCTCCTCCAGCGAGGCCGGGTTCATCGCGCCGTCGGCAATTTCGAGCGCAAACTCCTCGTCGAGCAACCGGCAGGCGCGCCGCGCATCGGCCGGCGTCATGCAGACCGTCGTACTCGTTTCGGAAGAATTCTGGGCCACCATGAACACGCTGATACCGCCCGTGGCCAAGGTTGTGAAGATGCGACGGTTCACGCCAATCACGCCCACCATAGACGGACCGCTCACGGTCACCATGCTCATCTCGCTAACGGACGAAATACCGCGAATGGGGCGTTCGCTCGGTGCGGCATGTTGGCTGATGACGCTACCCCTCCGTTCGGGGTGGAAGGTGTTCTTCACATAGATGGGGATGTTCTTCTGGCAAACGGGGTAAATCGTGGGCGGATACACCACCTTTGCGCCGAAGTTGCACAGTTCCATTGCCTCAGCGTAGGACAACTGGTCAATGGTATAGGCAGTCGGGATGATGCGCGGGTCTGCCGTCATAAAGCCGTCCACATCCGTCCAAATTTCCAAAGCTTCTGCGTTGAGGGCTGCCGCCAGGATGGCAGCGGTATAGTCGGATCCGCCGCGTCCAAGGTTGGTCGTGATACCCGTTGCAGCATCCGTCGCGATAAATCCGCCTGCCACAGCCACGGCAGGGCATGTGGCAAATGTTTCTTGTATCAGTTGGTTGGTCCGGGCAAAGTCCACGAGGTGCTTCTCGCCCTGCCGGAAAGTCTTCACAAAGCAGCGCGAGTCGTAATGCACCGCCCCGTCAATCAGTTCCGCCACGATGAGCGAGGAAAGCCGTTCGCCGTAGGCCACGATGGCATCGGCCGTTTTCGGAGTCAAGTCCTGAATGAGGCAAACGCCGTGGAGAATGCTGCGCAGCTCGGCCAGCAGTTCTTCCAGCCGCCGGTTGAGAGCCGGCTGCTTTTCCGGCGCAATCACACTGCCCACCATGTCGGCGTGGCGGCTGATGAGCGCGTCCAGCTCCTGGAGATAACTTACGTCGCCCCCGGCTGCCATGTGTGTCATTCGGATGAGTTGGTCAGTAACGCCGCCCAACGCCGAAACCACCACCACTACGGGTTGTGACGTAGTCTCCACGATGTGCTTCACGTTGGTTATGCTTTCGGGAGTTCCCACCGAGCTCCCGCCGAATTTCAATATTTTCATGAATGTCAGCAGAAAAATTTTCAGATGATAATTGGATGGTTGCCGTGGCCGCCGTTTGCGTTCACGTTACCGCCGTCCACGTTCCCGACGGGCATCCTGCACCAATCAGGAGCGTCATTCCGGCAGTAAACCCAAATCCAGCCGCAGCAACGAGCCGACCTGGCCGCCGGTTCAGAGTTTCACGTTCACCTTCTTCCCCTTCGACTCATTTTGCAGGCGGTCGAGGGCTGTCACCACGTAGGTATACTTTTCATGTCCCCCTTGGTAAGGCAGCTTCAGGAGCGTTTGGGGCGTGATGGCCACGATGCGCTCTGTGTTATACAGGTCTATGCGCTCGCCTTTGGCAAAGCGGTAGACCACATAGTTGCGTGCGCGGTCCATCTCGCGTTTTCCTTTGGGCGCGGTCCAGAAGAGATAGTAACCATCGGGCATCCACATGGCTTTCACCTTGCGCGGTTTTCCCGGAGCCTCGTTATCGATGAAGGGGAAGAGGGGTTGCAAGGCCGGGGCACGGTGATATTTTTGGCAAAGCGCGTTGGCGTAATTTCCCTCGTTGCGCACGAGTGCCGCGGAGTACCAGAGGCAGGAGCCTTGTATGCCCCGCAACGAGCGTTGCAGGCGGAATTTGGCATCCATCTGGTTCACGTTGGGATTTTTCAGGTCTGCCGCCCGCACCGTGCGCTCAATATCCTGCCCAATCACCAACGGCCTTCCGCCGGCAAAGCGGCTCCACCACTTCACCAGCTCCTCGTAGTCGGCTGTGCGGTGTCCTATCTCCCAGTACAGCTGGGGCACAGTGTAGTCCACCCACCCTTTGTTAATCCAGTAGAGCACATCGGCATAGAGGTCATCGTAGTTTTGGAGTCCGCCGGTGTTCGAGCCGGGCAAGTTAGTTCCGGCCTTGGCATTGTGGTAAATGCCGAAGGGGCTCACGCCGAATTTCACCCAGGGCTTCACGGCGCGAATACTGTCGTGCAGCATCTCGATGAACACGTTCACGTTGTAACGCCGCCAGTCGGCAATGTTGTCAATGCCGTTGCGGTGCGCCTCGAAAGTCTTTTGGTCGGGAATGCTCACGCCCGCCACGGGGTACGGGTAGAAATAGTCGTCGATATGGAGTCCGTCCACGTCGTAACGGCGCACGATGTCGGCGGCAATATGGCAAATATATTTTCTGTTTTCGTGCAATCCGGGGTCAAAGATATACAACCCATCGTATTCAAAAAAACGTTCCGGATGGAGCACATAGGGATGCGTAATAGCCAGTTCGCGAGTACCTTTTGTTTTGGCTCGAAACGGGTTAATCCAGGCGTGCAACTCCATGCCGCGCTTGTGGCATTCGTCCACCATCCACTGCAGCGGGTCCCAGTAGGGCGAGGGTGCTTTGCCCTGTTGCCCCGTCAGGAAACGGCTCCACGGCTCAAAGGGCGAACAGTAGAGGGCATCGGCCTCACCCCTCACCTGAAAGATGACGGTGTTCACCCCGCAGCGGTGCATCACGTTGAGCTGGTTGGTCAGGTTGGCCTGCATGGCATCGCGGCTCATGCCCTGAAACTGGCCGTTTATCATTTGTATCCACGCTCCGCGAAACTCGCGTTTGGGAAGTATTTCCTGCGCGTTCAATGTCTGCCACATCGAAAGGCACAGGAGGATAAAATAGCATACGGTCTTCATCCGTTTGAAAAGTATTGGTTTTTGTGGGGCCAAAGGTAATGGTTTTTTCACAAAAAAGGGAGTACGGTATACCAATAACCAGCAACCGATGCCCCACATTCGTTCCTGCTTTCACCGCCTGCAGGGTTGTTTCCGGGTGTTGCTTAATCTTATTGGCGGCATTGCGCCCCATGGTTTTCCCCTTGCTCAAAAAAAATTACGCCTTCCGACGAATGAGCGTGGCGGTTCGGGGAGATGTTTTCACAAAGTCAGACATCAACTATCCAACTTGTCCATTGCCCGGTGTTTGACATTAAGATCCCCACAGACAACGGCACCTCCCTTTCACAAGTGCCGAACTATTTTTTCCTACTCGCCGAGTTGAATTTTCTACTCGCCGAGTGGTGAAGGCTTGATGGGTGAAGCATTCACAGGGGCGACAAAAGGGGGACAACCTTCACTTTACGCGCGCGTATATACGCAATTTATTCCCCGAAAAAAGTGTTCACCCCTTCACAGGCTCCACGTTTCTTACTGAAACCCAGGCGTTTCGAGTGTGAAGGATTGGAAATTCAAAGCCTTCACAAGGTGTCACAGCATTCACTGTCGGCCGGTGAACGCTGTGAATACTTGAAACTCAAAGCCTTCACACTCTAAAACACTGAAAATCAGCAGAAAAAAGGTCATGTGTGAAGGAGTGAATACTTTTTTCGGGTTTTAATTACGTATATAGCGAACCGTTGATTTTTGTCGATTGGGCACAAAATTGAAGATGTAGCATACCGCAAAGCGACTTTACCAAAAAGGTTTCCCATCGGCATATCCCGTTTAAACATTTCAACAAAGCATTTTGGCTCCCACCCTACCACGACGCCTGGTCGCGGGTTCGCGGGTTCGGGTAGAGGCCGGGGTGCCAAATAGCCCGTACATTGCCCAAGGGATTAACGAAAAAACTATAACTTTGCCGCGTCGGACAGACCAACGATTTCGTTAAGCCATAAGACCAAAGAGAGCTTGCTCGCTTTGGCTTGGCGAGAAATCGCACTTTTAAGAA
>OBLI01000511.1_pt1 | contig 41322 bp, 45 predicted proteins | sample 1519701 | NCBI WGS metagenome assembly OBLI01 (sample SAMEA3663005, study PRJEB22513) | pig gut metagenome | biome: pig gut; feature: pig-associated habitat; material: faeces | place: France | collected 2012
AGCTGGGCGACAGCAAAAAGGACGTGGACAACATCGACTTCGAGCAGCTTGGCGTTGACGCCCTGTTCGTGGACGAGGCCCACAACTTCAAGAACCTTTTCTACACGACCAAGATGCAGGGTATCGCCGACCTCGGAAACAAGGAAGGCAGCCAGCGGGCATTTGACCTCTACATGAAGGTCCGCTACCTCCAGCAGTTGAACGGCGGACGTGGCATCGTGTTCGCAACCGCTACACCTGTTATGAACAGCGTTGTTGAACTTTACACCATGCAGCGTTATTTGCAGGGCGACCTTCTGGACGCGAAGGGCCTGACCAACTTCGACGCCTGGGCGAATCAGTTTGGTGACGTTGTTACCATCCGCAAGATGAAAACCGGCGGAAACGGCTACGAGATCAAGCAGAGCCTCTCCAAGTACAAGAACCTCGGAGAGATGCAGCAGATGTTCCGAGGCTTTGCGGACGTGATCGTTGACGCTGCTGACCTGCCTTATCTGAAAATCCCGAAGATGAAAACCGGGAAGCGCATCGTCGTAGAATGCGAACCCAGCCCGTTCCAGGAACAGTTCATGGAGGACCTTGGAAAGCGTGCGGATGCTCTTCGCGGCGCCGGAAAGGGCGGAAGCGAGGACCATATCTTCAAGGTTTTCAACGACGGCAAGAAAATCAGCTACACCCAGCGTATGATTGACAGCAGCCTTCCCTATGAGGACGGCGGCAAGATCATGAAGTGCGTGGAGAATGTGTCCCGCATCTGGAAAGAGAGCGAAGGAATCAAGGGTACGCAGTTGATCTTCTGCGACCAGGGAACGCCAGGAGGCGCGGAGGCGTCTCGCGGAGCCGCCCTCTACGAGGACATCAAGAACCTTCTTGTCGGCAGCGGAATCCCTGCGAACGAGATCGCCTTCATTCACGACGCCACAAATGGAGAGGCAAAGACCAAGCTGTTTAATGATGTGAACGACGGTAAGGTACGCGTCCTGCTTGGCTCAACCTCCACAATGGGCGTCGGCATGAACGCCCAGAAGCGCATCGTCGCTATGCATGAACTGAACGCCCCGGACCGCCCAGGCGATTTGGAGCAGAACGAAGGACGCGGACTGCGGCAGGGCAATATCAACGATGAAGTTGCCGTATATGCCTATGTCACGAAAAAGACCTTTGACAGCCGCCAGTGGGACAACCTGAAGCGCAAGGCTACCTTCATCCACCAGGTCATGTCCGGCGAGTACAACGGGCGCGAGGCTGCTGGCGACGGCGATCTGGCATTGTCCGCTGCGGAAATCTCCGCTATCGCTTCCGACAACCCGCTGATCATGGAGCAGTTCGAGCTTTCCGAGAAGATCAACAATCTGGAAATGCTGGAACGCGCCCACACGAAGGAAGTCCTTGACGCCAAGGAGCGAATCAAAAAGGCGGAGCGCCAGATTGCTACCGACGAAATCACGCTGGAACAGCTCAAAAAGGACCTTGCAAGCCGCAAGGACACCGCAGGAGATAAGTTCGTACTCGTTGTAGGCGGCAACACCTACACGGAGCGCAAAGCCGCAGGAGCGGCCATTATCGCAGCCGCAAAAAAGCACCTTGACTTGAAGGCTGATACCGAGATCAGCACGGAGATCGGCACGTTTGCAGGTTTCAAGCTGCTTGTCACCAGCAAAGGAGATATGCTCCTGCGCGGCGTCGGCCAGTATCGCGGCACCGTGAATATGGACGATGCCTCCGGCACCATCAGCAGATTGCAGAATGTGGCGGACAGAATCGAAACGATGATGAAGGCCACGGAGACCCGGATTGCAGAGAATAAGTCCGCTATCAAGAAACTGGAAAAGACGGCTGCTTCCTCCTTTGCAAAGGCTGACGAGCTAATTGCCGCCCGCGTGCGGGAATCCGAGATCATGGCGGAGCTGAACCCGCCCAGCGAACAGGCTGTTTCCTCCGCAGAGGCGGAAGGCGACGTTGAGAACATGGTGGATCACGATGTCTCTACCGACGCCGCGCCCCACCCGGAGCGGTGGCAGGCTGCCAGAGTTGGCGATCCGGGAAAGGCGCCGAAGCCCATTTCCGAGATCGTGGAGCAGATCCGGCACGACTTTGGATTGAACATCACCCAGGGCCATATCAGAGGTTCCGGAGTTCGCGGCCAGTATAACCGGCGCGACAACGGCATCCGCACCAGAATCGCAAACGACCTCCCCACGATCTCCCATGAGCTGGGCCACGCTCTGGATGTCCGGTGGGGCGTTCTCGGAAACGGGCTGACCGATACCATGAGAAAAGAGCTGGTAGACGGCCTCTCCGATGAAATGAAAGCAGCCTATCAGCCCAGGCAGTATCTAAGCGAGGGCTATGCAGAGTACATCCGCAAGTTCCTTCAGAACCGGGAGACCGCAGCGATTGATTACCCGGAGTTCACAAAGCACTTCCTGAACAGCCTCTCTCCGAAGGACGCCGCCCTGCTGGAACAGTTGGCGGACGATATAAACGCCTACTATTCCCTGGATGCAGACACCGCCACAAGCTCTATCCGCCTGCGGGAGGATGGTACACCGGATGCCCGCACATGGGGAGAGAAGATCAAGGCGAAGGCCAACGTCCTCTATCAGGCGTGGGTGGACAGCAATCACGGAATCCGGGAGTTCGACAAGGCTACCGGAGCCAACACCTATAAGCTGGCCACAAACTCTGCGTACAGTGACGCCATTGCGGGACAGATCATCACCGGCGACCTCACGGACGCCAACGGGCAGTATGTTGGCCCCGGTTTGAAGGCTGCCCTCCACGGGCTTGATCTGAACGACAAACAGCAGTACAAGTTGTTCGGTGAATACCTGGCCGTGAAGCACGGGCCGGAGCGCCTTGCGGAAGGTATGCGCATCTTTGCCGATGATCGGAAGAACAGCACCGCATGGATGCAGAACCGGCAGGCGCAGCTTGAACAGCAGTACCCGGAGTTCAAAGAGATTTCCGAGAGGCTCTACCAGTTCCAGGCGGACTTCCTGAAAACATGGGGCGTGGATACCGGTCTGGTTTCCCAGCAATCCGCTGATGAATGGGCAAAGCGGTGGAAGTTCTATGTGCCGTTTAACCGCGCGGTAAGCCAGGAAAAACGCGGTATCGGCGCGAAGCGCGGCTTTGCAAACCAGAACAGCACCATCAAGCAGGCGCGAGGCAGCGGCCTTGACATCGTTCATCCTGTTGACAACATCATCAACAATCTTGTGAAGATGGTGAACGCAGGTGTTCGGAACAATGTCATGCGGAGAATCACCGACGAGGCGGAGCGCCTTGGCGCGGATGCATCCTTCCTCGAAAAGGTTCCTACGCCTATGGTAAGGCGCGAGTTCGATATGACCGGCGTAAAGGAGCAGCTTACCGACTGGATCGAAGGAAGTACCATGCGGCAGGTAGACAAGGACCAGGCTACCGGAATCATCGGAAACCTGGACGATGTGCTTGCTCAGTATGGAAGAGGAAAGGCGCACGGAGATGTTATCACGGTCCTGAAGGGCGGACAGCAAGAGTTCTGGAAAATCAACGACCCGCTCATGCTGCAATCCATCACGAATATGTCTCCAAAAAAGATGGATGGTATTCTGGATGCCTATGCCGTTGTAAGCCGGTTCATGACCGGCAACATCACGGGAAACAATATCCTATGGTCCCTGTTCTCCAACTTCCCCCGCGACCTTGGAACGTTCTTCACCTATTCCAAAACCAGAAACCCCGCAAAGGTGTTTGCCGCAATGGGTAGCGCCTATGTGAACAAGATCAAGGGAGACAGCGCGGATCTGCTGTTCAAAGAATACCTTGCTATGGGCGGCGGAAAGACCAGCGCATACACGGCGGACCGTGATCTTGCAAAGAAGGCCAGAAAGGCCCTTGCAGAAAAGAAGTTCGACGTCAATCCGCTGGACTGGATTACCTTCGTCAGCGACACGGTGGAGCTTGGCCCCAGATTTGCGACCTATAAGCTCATGCGGCAAGCCGGAATGGATCCGCAGGAGGCGTTCTATGAGGCCTGCGACATCACGGTAAACTTCCGCCGCGGCGGAGACATCTCCCGCCAGATCAACAAGGTTGTTCCGTTCTTCAATGCCAGCGTGCAGGGCCTTGATAAGTTCCGCCGCTGGATCACCGCAGCGGATGCACCGCAGGCGGACCGCGCAAAGGTTGTCCGCAGCCGGACGATTGCCTATATCGCCGTGAGTGCCGCACTGGCTGCCATGTTCTATGCTCTTAACAATGGGGACGATCATAAGGAGAAGGACTACCAGCAGCTTTCCAACTATACGAAGAATAGCTACTGGAACATCCCCATCGGAGACGGCAAATACTTCGCAATTCCGAAGCCACGCGAGTTGGCCGTGCTCTCCTCCTTCTTTGAAACCTGCATGGAGTACGGCTTCGGCGGCAACGAACACGCCTTCGACGAATTCTATGAGTATGCCACAGACAACTTCCTGCCCAGCGTCGTAAGCGACCTTGCGCAGGCTCCTGTAAAGGGCCTCATGGAATCCGGCATGGGAGTGATCGGAAGCCTTGGTATCTTCGGCGTTGTTGGATACATGGGAGCAAACAGGGATTTCCTTGGACGCCCCATCGTTTCCAGCGGTTTGCAGAATCTTGAACCGAAGGACCAGTACACGGATCGCACATCCAAGATCGCGTACTGGGTAGGCCAGGCATTCAACGTCAGCCCGCAGATGGTGGATTACTTCTTCAACTCCACTCTCGGCGGATGGTGGAAGGCGCAGAAGGCACTCTTCCCAGTTGGCAAAGAAAACGTGGACCTCACGCTTGGCGTTCAAAACACCTACATCAAGGATAACCAGTATTCAACGGACCTGGTGAACTGGCTGTACGACAAGTCGGAAGAATCTAAGACGGCTAAAAATAGCGACCAGAAGAACATGGAAAAGGCCATCATCTACAAGATGGATGACAATATGACCACGTTCTACTCCCGCTACTACAAGCTGGCGAAGAATCAGCCCGAAACCACCGCTACCAGGGCTACCCGCCAGATCGTTCTTGACATGATCCTGGAATACCGGAAGTCTGCGGACGCTGGAACTTCCACAAGAGCACAGGATGCTGTGAACGCTGTGTGCGACCGCGAGGGAAGCACAGAGTTTTTACCGAGCGTCATGCAAAGCACCATCAAGGACGGCGGCGGAAACCAGCACACCCTTTCCGATGTTCAGTATGTTGAGTACCAGACAGACTATCTCCGCATCTACTGGGAGAACGTGGAGCAGAATCTAACTGGTGCGCAAACCGAAGCGGAAAAGGTTGCTATTCTGAAATCCGCAAAGGAAGTGGCGAAGGAGCAGGCCACCAACCGGACGTTGAAGCGCATCGGCGCTGACACGACGAATTACTTTGACAAGTATGGAAGTGTCGGCACGAACGATGTAATTCAATTCCAGGCGCAGGTTGACCTTGCAAACCAGGCCGACAAGGCCGCCGGAGAAGGAAGCGCAGACCAGGACGATATTATCGGCATCCTGGAAATCATGATCGCGGACGGCCTTTCCTACGAGGACGCGTATTTTCTTTTCCACTCGAAGTATGACAGTGACAAGAATAATCCCTGGCGTAGGTATAAGCCGTAAGAAACAGAAACCGGCGGGCTATTGCCCGCCGGTTTCATCTATGCTTTTTTGTAATCTCTCATACTCTTTTGCAATAGAAATATATTCATCTTCCCAATAATTTAGCCTTTCTGATAACGAAGAATATGCTTCTAATCTTTCATCGATTTCGAACCATTCTTGAATTGTTATTATCAAAAACAAAACATTTAGAATGCCCATGCAGATTTTTGAAAATAAATTTCCGAAAAGTGAAACATTATTTGTTAGATATGATTCTACTGCAACAAGCAAAATAATCATTGATATATACGAAATAAACATAAGAAACCGTCTTGCTCCAGTTCCCATGAAAAATGGGTTTTTCCTACTTATTTTTCCTGTACGAAATTCGCTCATATTCGGAGCAACTTCCCCCGTTTTTGTATCCATCACAACATATCTCGGTATTGCTGGCGTTTTCTTTTTCATAATCTCCCCTCCAAAAAATCCCGCCCTGGGGGTGAAATGCGAAAGTGTACTTTGATATTCTGAAAGCAAATATGGAACAAAGGTGGTGAAAACGTGGATAAATTGCTCTTGCTTTCTGGGGCTGCCGTGTGCATCACCAATATTGCCGCCTGTCTCTGCCTGTTTGTGAAGCCGATCAGGAACCGTGTGCTTGGGTTGAACGACATCCGGGAAGGGCAGAAATGCCTTCTGCGAAGTGAGATGCTGCACACCTACTACAAGCATCACGAAGAGAACTGCATCCGGCAGTATGAGTATGAGAACTTTGTCTATTCATACAAAGCCTATAAGGCCCTGGGCGGAAACTCGTTTATCGACAAGATTTACAGTGAAGTCCAGACCTGGGAAGTCCATACATAAAAGCGTCTTGAAATCACTCGAAAGGAGGTCCTGCGGCATGGGCAAGTGTGGCGGCGGCAAGAAGAAGGGCTGCAAGTAATCATCTATCAAATAATCGAAAGGAGCTACAAATATGCGCGATATTACTGAGATCATTGGCAAGTACACGGATGGCAAGGCCACACTGGAAGAGACCAACGCTGCCCTGAAGGAGGCGGGCGCCGGTTTCCACCTGGACCCCACCCGCAATACGTTCACCGGCGAAGAGCTGCTGGCGACCAAGGCTGACACCGCAGAAACGGCCACCGGCTGGGGCCTGCTGGATAGCGGCACCGGCACTCTGGATAAGGTGCAGGTGAAGGACGGCCACCTGGTCAACTGCGACATGGGCGAAAGCTACGCCCTGTGCATCATCGGCGGCAAGACCTTCGTCGTGAAGGGCACCGCCCTGGCGGAGAAGGAGTGATCCGGTATGAAGAAGTACATCGGAACCAAGATCATCGAGGCGGTCCCCGCTATCCGCAAGGGCGGCAAGGTCTACGAGGATGGCAAGCCCATCCCCAAGAGCATGGACCCGACGGAGGACGGCTACAAGGTCCGCTATCCTGACGGATACGAAAGCTGGTCCCCCAAGGGTGTTTTCGAGGAAGCCTATCGGCCCACAGACTGCATGAGCTTCGGGCTGGCAATCGAGGCCATGAAGAAGGGCAAGAAGGTTGCCCGCCGTGGCTGGAACGGAAAGAACCAGCACATCGAACTGGCAACCCGTATCAGCTATATGACCGCCGATGGCGTTTTTGTGAACGTCGAGCATGAGGCCATCGGAAACAAGGCCATTGCTTTCTGCGGGACTTCCGGCGTCCAGATGGGCTGGCTTGCCAGTCAGGCGGACATGCTGGCGGATGACTGGGAGATCGTGGAGGCGTAACATGAAGAAGTTTCTGTGCTTATACTGGGAGGTATAACATGAGCAACTATGCGAAGAAGTGGTTGAAGGCTGCCGCTGTACGCGCGGTCAAGACCGTTGCGCAGACCGCCGTTGCGACCATCGGCACCGCCGCCGTCCTGGGCGACGTGAACTGGGTCATGGTGGCATCCGCATCCGCTCTGTCCGGCGTTCTGTCTCTGCTGACCAGCGTGGCCGGCCTCCCGGAGGTCAAAGACAATGGCGCGGGCGTCTGACCTGCTGGCTCTTGCCAGGAAGGAGCTTGGTGTTAAGGAATCTCCCGCCGGTTCCAACAATGTCAAGTACAACACCGCCTATTATGGGCAGGAGGTCTGGGACGGCAAGGCTGGCGGTAAATTCCCGTGGTGCATGGTGTTCCAGTGGTGGCTGTTCCTGGAGGCCGGGGCACCGGATCTGTTCTACGGCGGTAAAAAGACCGCTTCCTGCTATATGCTGATGGAATTTGCCCGGTCGCACGGCCAGCTTGTGACATTCGACTATGCTCCCGGCGATCTTCTTTTCCTTCGGTTTAACAAGAAGAGAACGACGCCGGAACACGTTGGCATCCTGAAAGAGATCCGCGCAAACGGAACTTTCGTCACCATTGAGGGAAACACCGGCCTGGAGGACGATGCCAACGGCGGGCAGGTACAGCAGCGTGTCCGGTATGGATGGCAGGTGCTTAGTGCCTACCGTCCGCATTATGACAAGGAGGAAGCAACCGTGGATAACAATCCTTCCGCCTCCCACAAGGAAGGCGTTGAATGGGCCGTTGAGAACGGCATCCTGCGTGGTAACGGGAGCGGTGACTTGATGCTTCGCCAGAACGTTACCCGCGAGCAGCTTTGCACGATGCTGCATCGGACTTACGAGCTGCTGAAAAAGTAAATCCCCTTGCCGTCTGTCGAAATTCCGCGTTTTTTGTCGAAATAGATTCCTGTTTAATCATCTTTTTTATAAGAATATCACCGCTTTGTGGTATCGTCAATATGCAAAAGATGATTACAAGGGATGTGGTTTCGTGCGGATAGTACCCATAGACGGAGAACGGTTCAATTTGTGCGGTTCCCGCGTCAGAGAGGCGCGGCAGCGGGCAGGTATCAGCCAGGACGAGCTATCCGTCCAACTGCAACTGCGTGGCTTGCAAGTGGGCCAAATGGCGGTCAGCAGGATGGAAACCGGAAAGCGCATTGTACCTGACTATGAGCTGCCCATTCTCGCGGATGCACTCCGCGTCACTGTCGAATGGCTACTGGGCAAAGAATAAATCCCCTCTACGAAATGTAGGGGGGATTTTTGCGTCGCGCACAATACCTGCCGGATTGACTACGCGCCAAAATGTTATGTAAAATTTAATCATCATAAGCATAATGGAGGAATCGCTATGCGCTTGAGCTGGAATGATATGCTGACCATCGAAAAAATGCTAAAGCAGGGATACAAGGCCCCTGCTATCGCCCGTAAGATCGGGTGCAGCGACCAGGCCATTTACGACGAAATCAAGCGCGGCCAGGTTGAAATCCTGGATAGTGAGCTACGCCCTGTGAAGGTATATTCTCCAGAGATGAGTATGTCCATCCGGGAGCAAGGCAACAAGAACCGCGAGAAGCCGTTGAAGATCGGAAACGACCACGCTATGGCCGCATGGATCATTGAGATGATATCCGACAAAGGTTACTCTCCCTCTGCTGTGTGCGCCATCATGGGAACGACGCCGGAAACTACCTTCTCCTGCAAGATCACCAGGCAGACGCTTTACCGCTATATCGACAACGGATACCTTTGGCCGCTCACAAATAAGGCCCTACGTTATAAAGGAAAACGGAAACGCCCGTATAAGAAGGTGCGCTCCCAGGCTAAACGCGCATCCGCCGGAACCAGCATCGAAAAGCGGCCGGAGCATGTCAACAACCGGGAGGAACCCGGCCATTGGGAAATGGACAGCGTGGAAGGAAAGAAAAGTACAAAGAAAACCGCTGGCGTTATGACGGAGCGCGTAACCCGCCAGGAGATTGCGCACTTTATGCCGGATCAGACTGCCGCAAGCATCGTTGATATGCTGGATAAGATGGAATCCGAAATGGGGACAGATAGATTCCGTGAGGTTTTCAAAAGCATCACTGTGGACAATGGCCACGAGTTCGCGGACGTTGAAGGAATGGAGCGCAGCTTCCTGCATCCGGGAGAAAAGCGTACCACCGTCTACTACTGCCACCCCAGATACCCAGGAGAGCGCGGGAGCAACGAGAAGCAAAACCAAATGATACGCTGGTTCTTCCCGAAAGGAACAGACTTCCGAACGGTAACCGAAAAGCAGTTGCAAGAGGCAATCGACTGGATAAACAATTATCCGCGCCTCCTGCTTGGCTGGCATACCTCAAACGACCTATTCAAAGTGTTCCTGGATAGCTGCGCGTGATGTTTCACGTGCGACGAAAAATTGGTAAAAATTTTTCCAAGTTTACTACTTGACATTTGCAAATGTAAATGCAATAATCAAACTTGGAAAAAGGTACACTACCTTTTCTCCAAGTTTTTTCCATTTTTAGGACTGGTTTGACGGCAAATTACAGATCGATCCGAAAGCGAAAGCGCCCCCGCAAGGGAGTTGGTTCGTACAGCCGCCGTCAACCTGTTCAATAGAGAGGAGGATATTGCATTGGCACGGCTGAAATACAAAGACCGCCTGCGGATCTCCGAAATGTATCTCTGCGAAAAGAGTGCTATGGAGATCGCTGTTTCCGTCGGAGCGAGCCTGAACACCATCTACGTGGAGTTGGCGAGGGGTGACACCGGGAAGCTGGACAAGAACCAGCGCCGGGAATACAGCCCGGAGCTTGCCCAGCGGCGTGTGCAGGAGAACGTCCGGCGCTGCGGCGGCAAGAAACAGGTGATCGCATGAAGCGCAACGGAAAACTGAACGCCCTGCGCATCCTGTTCCTCGTCATTCTGGCTGCCCTGCTGCTTACATTGGCCGTTAAGGCCCTCTGGGCGCCTCCCCAGCAAGTTACCGTCAAGTTGGAAACAGCAGAAGAACCAGTGGATTCAGCGGTTTTCGACGTTGAAGCGAAGGAACCCAGTCAAGTAAGGGTGGATTCCCCTGCGGACGGTCTCACATACCTGGGAGAGTTCCGCATTACCCACTACTGTGCGTGTTCCACCTGCTGCGGCCAGTACGCAGACGGCGTGACGGCAACCGGCACGGTTGCTACCGAAGGAAGAACGATTGCGGTTGACCCCTCTGTGATTCCTTACGGCTCCCGTGTGGCGATCTTCTACGACGATGGGAGCATCCGATACTACACCGCCGAGGACAGCGGAAGCGGCATAACAGGCAAAACCGTGGACGTGTTTATTGCAGATCACAGCCGCGCCAGGGAGCTTGGAGTGAATTCCGGCAGCGTGTATATCGTCAGCGAGGAATGAAGCATGGAAGAAATGAACGAAGTATTCCAGATTCCGGCCAGACGGTGCAAGCGCTGCGGCGGCCTTCTCACCAGCGATCAGGCCATACGGGACGGATACGGCCATACATGCCGCATGAAGGAACGCCGGGAGGCGGCGGAGCGCGAGGAAGAGAAAAACCAGTACAGCCTATTTAACGGAATGGAGGACGGACTATGAACCGATTGCAGGAAAGGCGGCTGGCGCTTGGACTGTCCCAGCCGGACGTGAGCGCGAAACTGAAAGAGATCGACCCCCGCATGGATGTCGGCATGGTGTCCCGCTTTGAGCGCGGAGCTTGCCTTCCTACTCCCCTTGTCCTGGAACGCCTGGAAATCATCTTGCAAGCCACCAGGAGCGATCTTTTCGGAGCGGACGAGCTGGGCGTTATCCATATCGCGGAAGCGCCCAGGGAGACCAAATCCCCTACCACGATCATGATTCAGAATGCTATCCCCGTCGGACGGCGGAACGCCATCAAGCGGGAAGCTCTGGCGAAGAAGCTGCACATGACGGACCGCAAAATGCGGGAGGCCATTGAACAGGCCAGAAGCGAGGGCCTTATCATTATTTGCGAGTGCAACGGGCGCGGCTACTACCAGAGCAGCGACCTGGACGAGATCAGCTACCAGTACCGCCAGGACACCAGCCGCGCAATGTCTATCCTGAAACGACGTAAGCCCATGCGGGACCTGCTGAAAGAGGCGGGCCGCAGCGTATAGAACCAAAAACCGCGAATTTTGATTTTAAGGAGGAAAAGATCATGGAAAATCAGGACCATGCAACCATCTGCGGAGGCATGACCCAGGAACGGGAGGCAAAGATCCTGGAAGGCGCCATTGAGAAGTGGGGCGTCACGGCGCAGGTTGTCGTGGCAATCGAGGAGCTTTCCGAACTGCAAAAGGAACTGTGCAAGTTTCTCCGCTACGGAAGCTGTGACGCGCTGACCATGCACGACGAAATGGCGGACGTCAGTATCATGCTGAACCAGCTCTCGCTGATCTTCGGAGACCCTACCGACCGGGAGATCGCCAAGCTGGAGCGTTTGGAAGGCCGGGTGTTCTGCAATGAGTGACCCTGAACGCTCCCTGGAACCGCCGGAGGAGAAGCCGGCGCCCCGCTGCCCCTATTGCGGAGAGGAATGCGAGACCCTTTACCGGGACCGCTTCGGCGTTGTATTCGGCTGCGAGAACTGCGTAGATACCCTGGATGCCTACGAAAATAGGCACCTTGCAAGTTAATTATGATGCAGGAGGACAAGCATTATGAAAGGAATTAGGCGCGTATCCACGCGCAACATGAGCCGCCCTGAATGGCTGGCACGCCGCCGCAACACCATCGGTGGCAGCGACGCCGCCGCAATCGTTGGACTGAGCCGTTACGGGAGCCAGTACAGCGTGTTCATGGACAAGACCGGCAGGCTGCCGGACAAGCCGGATACCGAGGCCATGCGCCAGGGACGGGATCTGGAAGAGTACGTGTCCCAGAGATTCGAGGAAGAGACCGGGAAGAAGGTCCGCCGCCTACAGGCTATGCTTTACAATCCGCTTTACCCCTTCGCTCATGCCGATGTTGACCGCATGGTATGCGGAGAGGACGCCGGACTTGAGTGCAAGACAACCTCCACGCTGGACGTGAAGCAATTCCACGGCGTGGAATTCCCGGAGAAGTATTACGCACAATGCGTACATTACATGGCCGTGACCGGCTGCGAACGCTGGTATCTGGCTGTCCTGGTATTTGGGCGTGGATTCTTCGTCTACACCCTGGAACGGGACCAGGCGGAGATCGATGCCCTTATGACGGCGGAGCAAGGATTCTGGGCCGGTTACGTTGAAACGGACACGCCCCCAGGCCCGGACGGTTCAGACGCCACCACGGAGGCCATGCAGACCATCTATTCCGACAGCAGGCCGGAAGAACGCACTCTGTTCGGGCGCGACATGATCCTGGATGAATACTGCACGCTGAAACGGCAGAGCAAGGCCATCAAGGACCGCATGAGCGAGATTGAGAACATCATCAAGGAAGATATGCAGGGTGCCGAGCGCGGAAACTGCGACCGCTACACGGTCTCCTGGAAGTCCCAAATCAGAAAGACCTTCGACGCGAAGGCGTTTTCCGCCGCACACCCCGAAATTGACATCCAGCCCTATTACAAAGTCAGCACCGCCCGCCCCTTCAAGGTTCAGGAGCAGGCGAACGAAGAATAAATATTGCAGGAGGACATCATTATGGCAAACACGATTCAGAAATCCGCGGCGGCCCAGGCGGCCAGGACCAACGGAAACAGCGCGCCCACCATGCAGCAGTACATTAAGCAGATGGAAGGCGAGATCAAGAAGGCTCTCCCCTCCGTGATTACCCCGGAGCGGTTCACCCGCATCGTTCTGAGTGCCCTTTCCACAAATCCGAAGCTGGCAACCACCACGCCCCAGAGCTTCCTGGGCGCCATGATGACCGCCGCGCAGCTTGGCCTTGAACCCAATACCCCGCTTGGGCAGGCGTACCTGATTCCCTTCTGGAACGGGAAAAACAAGTGCCTGGAATGTCAGTTCCAGCTTGGATACAAGGGCCTCATTGACCTGGCGTACCGTTCCGGCGAAGTCAGCGTCATTCAGGCGCAGATCGTCTACGAGAACGACGATTTCTCATATTCCTTCGGCCTGAACCCGGAGTTGAAGCACATCCCGGCCAAGAGCGAACGCGGAAATCCTACCGCTGTTTACGCCATGTTCCGCACGAAGGACGGCGGCTATGGCTTCGAGGTTATGAGCATGGAGGATGTGAGGGCGCACGCCAAGAAGTTCTCCAAGGCGTACAGCAGCGGCCCGTGGCAGACGAACTTCGAGGAGATGGCAAAGAAAACCGTACTCAAGAAGGTTTTGAAGTATGCTCCCCTGAAATCCGATTTCGTGCGCGGGATCGCCCAGGACGAGACCATCAAAACCGAGCTGAGCGAGGATATGTACTCCGTCCCCGGCGTCGTAATCGAGGCGGAGGATGTGGATTACACCGATGTGGAAACGCCTGCAACGGACCCTCATACCGGAGAGGTTATCGAGGAACCCCGGTATGAGGGAGACCAGCAGACCATCTAACAATCCAAGGAGGACGGGCCATGATTCCCTGGATACAGGTTTACAGCAACCTCCCACAGCATAAAAAGACCTCCCGCCTTGCGGAGGAACTGAAAATCAGCAGCTCCGTTGTAGACCCCAATATGGTTGCCGTCGGTATCCTGATCGGGCTTTGGACCTGGGCAATCCAGAACGCCTACGACGGAGACCTCTCAGAGTGCAGCGCAAGGACGATTGCCAACGCCTGCCAATGGAAGAAGAAGCCGGAGACCCTTGTCGCGGCTTTGAAGAAAACCGGATGGCTGGACGCTGATATGAGGCTGCACGATTGGGAGGAATACGCCGTCCTCCTGATCGACCAGGAGGAAAACCGAAAGGAGCGTACACGGGAACGTGTGCGAAAGCACCGGGAGAAGAAGCTATCCGGCCTCACGTGCGCTTACTGCGGATCAAAGGCAACTGGATATGACCACATTATCCCGATCACAAAGGGCGGAACCGACGAAGAAATGAATCTTGTCCCCTGCTGCCCGGACTGCAACCGTGAAAAGAATAACCGGCCGCTTGACGTGTTCCTGAACACCGGAAGAAAAGTGAAACGGGAACTTGTCAACGAAAATGAAAAGCTCATGCGGTTTGTAACACTGGATAATGGCTGTTACACAATGCAGTCTGTAACGTTACGTAACGCTCCTACCGTACCTAACCTAACCAAACCAGACCAATTATTCTCTGGTGGTGGTGATGATGCGCGGGCGCGGGCGAGCGAGGAAATTTCCGATTTTGCCGCAGGGAGGGACATGGACCCCAGCCTGTATTTCGGAGTGACGCCAGAAATCCACGCAGAGGTTGAGGCGTTCACCGACGCTGCCTTCTCCCGCTTCGCAAAACGGCCACCCACCGAAAACGACGATGCGCAGGCATTCATGGCGCTGTACAGCAGCCGGGAGGACCCTGGGACCGGAAACTGGATCATGACGATCCCCCGTGACAACAAGGACCTGCTGCTGTACGCCTTCGAGGCGGCCAGCAACGCCGGGAAGCCTGGCGACTGGAGGTATATCAACGGCGTGCTATCCAAACTGCGCCAGCGCGGTATCCGCACCTTGCAGGAGGCGGAGGACTACGACGCCGGAAGAACGGACGATGGATTCTGATGCGGAGGGGTGAAAGACGTGGCGGACTACTGGCACAAGAACTGGACTTGCCCGTTCTTCGTGCGGAGCGATAAAAAGCGCGTCTGCTGTGAAGGCGGCTGCGTCCAGTCTTTCCCGGATGTCGAGACGGCAAAAGAGTTCATGGAACGGCTCTGCGCCAGCAAGGACCGGAACTGGGAGAGCTGTTCCCTGGCCTCTGCCCTTCTGCGATATTACGAACGCAAGGAGAATGAAAGAGATGAACAAAGCACAGAGAAGCAAAATTAAGATCAATGGCTTGCAGGCCCAGAACACCAAGCTTCATGAAATCTGCACCCAGCAGCGGGAGGCCATCACAAAGCTGTCCGGCCAGAACCGGGAACTCGGTATCGCCGTGGACAGCATCTTGGCCGCCGTTGCGAAAAAGTACGGCGAAAAAGTCCAGGAGGACGGTGTGACCCTCGGTTACAGGATCAAGATTCCTGTGGAACTCGTTGCAGAGGCGTTGAAGAAGTACGAAGTCAAGTCCAGGAAGGACGATGCGACCCAGGAATACGTGATCGGCGTCTTTGCGAAGGAGGAGAAAAAGAAATGACCAATCAGGAAGCGGCCTATATCCTGGACCCGGAGACCACACGGAAGGCCCTTGCGCCCTATGCTCTGGATTGCCAAGCGCGGATGGCTGTCGTAAACGAGGCCTGCGCAGTAGCCGCCAAGGCCCTGCGCGAAACCGGCTGGATCAGCATCAAGGACAAGATGCCCCCCACCGGCGTCCGCGTCCTGGTGTGCCGGAAAACAAGATCTGGGAAGGTTGTTGAACCCGGAATCGCTGGATTCGACGGATTCTTCACAGTGCCAGTTGGGAGAACCAAGAACGTCACACACTGGATGCCCATGCCGAAGGCTGCGGAGGCGTGATTATGGAGAGAATCACAATACCAGGATACCGCTATCATAACGACGAGTTCATGGATTCCGGCGTGGCAAAGTTCTTTAACCGCCTATCCGCCTATGAGGACACCGGCCTGGAGCCGGAGGAAATAAACGATATGGCGCTCGAAGTAGCAACGTTGAAGACTATCGAATCCATGTATGACGGATTGGGAAATCCTGACCATCTCCGTGACCTCCTCCAGGCCGAGCATGACGGCAGGCTGGTGGAGCTGCCGTGCAAGGTGGGAGACCATGCCTGGGCAGACGGAAGAGAAGCAATCGTTGTGTGGTTTTTCGGATATAAAACAGAGAGATACCTTCATGCGCAGTTTTTGGACAACGCAGAGTATACCGACATACCGTTCTGCGAAATAGGCAAAACTGCCTTCCTGACCAAAAAGGAAGCGGAGATGGCGCAGAAAGGATATTCCGAATGAGCGATCTTGAGCATACGGCCATAGAACGCCTTAAGTCCGCATCCGATATGAGCCTACGCCTTTACAAGCAGCCGCTTGTGATTACATACTCCGGCGGAAAGGATTCTGATGTTCTACTTCATCTGGCAGAGGCCAGCGGAATCAAGTTTGAAGTCCTGCACAGCCTGACAACGGCGGATGCTCCGCAGACGGTATACCATGTGCGAGACACGTTTCACAGGCTGGAAGATAATGGAATCAAATGCACGGTGGACAAGCACGTCCGGCCGGACGGGAGCCGCATTACCATGTGGAATCTGATTCCAAGAAAGCTGATGCCGCCGACACGTGTAGTCCGGTACTGCTGTTCTGTTCTGAAAGAGGGAGGCGGTAAAGACCGCTTCATCGCTACTGGCGTTCGCTGGGACGAATCATCGGCGAGGAAGAAAAACCGTGGTGCGCTGGAAGTCATTACATCAAAGAAAGATAACAGTCTGATTCTGAGCAATGACAACAGCGAAGATCGGCGCCTCTTTGAATCATGCCAGTTGAAAGGAAAACGGGTAGTCAATCCGATTGTAGACTGGAAAACGGATGATGTACTTGACTACATCGAATCAGAGCATATCCAGATGAATCCTCTTTATGGTTGCGGTTTTAGCCGTGTCGGGTGTATCGGATGCCCTATGGCAGGGAAAGCAGGAAGAGAAGCCGAGTTTGCTATGTTTCCGAAATTCAAGGCGGCCTATATCCGCGCGTTTGGCCGCATGATGGAGGAGAGAGAGCACAGAGGAAAGACCGCAAACGGTATGCGCTGGGGGCATAACGGAATTGATGTGTTCCACTGGTGGATGGAGGACGGCGTAATTCCTGGGCAGGAGGTATTGGATGGATTCGAAGAAATCTGACATCTGCGTGTTCTGCCATTACGCACGTATGAAAAAGGACATTTGCGGTATCTACTGTGCCGGTTCGTTCTGGAAGAAGCCAGACGGAACGTGCGACCACTTCGAAGATTACGCAGAGCATCGGAAGCGGCTCCGTGCAGAGAGAAAGAAAGGCGGTGATGGCTGATGCGTCATTGCAGCAGTTGTTATCACAGATCACCCGATCTAAGGGCACTTATGATTTGCGGCGTATGCATAGACAAATGCAGAAAGCATGGGCACCTCATTCTCCACCCGTTTTTCAGCGGTTTCCGGTGCAAGGGATATAAGAAAAGAGGAAGATACCATGAATAACCTGACTGAACGCGAGATCGTAGACCTCGCAAACAAGTGCGCTACACGCGTCTGCACGACGGACAACCACCACGGATGCCCGTATGGGGACGATGGCATTATAGACTGCGTAGAGCGGCTTGCAAGCGACTATGACGCCACTATTGACCGCCTGCTGGATATGGCGGACCGTGCGAAGAAGGCGGGCCTATGATGGAAGCACAGGAGCCGAGATTAAAGGCCTGCCCGTTCTGCGGCGGTGAAGCGGAGCTTTACCGAGGGAGCCAGAACCACGACGGCCACATGGTTGAATATGTCCTGGTCCGCTGCACCAACTGCAAGGCCGGGACCCGTCGGACGGAATACCCGGCGGCAGAGCCGGTACATCCGAACGAGGACGCGAAAGCCGCGAGACTATGGAACAGGAGGATCAGACAGACATGGGACTGAGTACAAAGGACCTGGCCCGCCTTAGCCCGAACGCCCAGCGGCAGGTGGCAAAGCAGTACGCCAAGCAGAATCGGCAGCGGGAGAAGCGGACCGGCAAGGGAAACAAGTACAACGCCAAGCCGAGCGACGTTGTGATGCCGGACGGAACCGTGCGCCGCTTCTCCAGCGAAAAGGAAGCCAACCGATTCCGGGAGCTGCAAATGATGGAGAAGGCCGGTATCATCAGCGATCTGCGCTGCCAGGTGCCTTACCTCCTGATTCCGCATCAGAAGCGGGACGACGGAAGGACCGAACAGCCTTGCAGGTACATAGCCGATTTCGTGTACCACGACGGAGAGCGCGAGGTTGTGGAGGATGTGAAGGGATACACGGACCCGAAGAGCGCAGCGTATAAGCTGTTCACCGTGAAGCGGAAGCTCATGCTCCAGGTATGGGGCATCACGATCAAAGAAGTCTGAATAAGGAGGATTCGCCCTGGACGTTTTTGCGCCCAGGGTATTCCCCTTTGTGCGGGAAGGAACCCTCTTTCTCTTTTTTCTTTATATATTTCTTTTTTCTCTTTATGGGAAGAAGGGCGTATAGCATCTCATACCCCCCGTCATGGGGTGAAAATAAAAAAACCGACTGATATGCTTTATTCACGAAACAGCGAGAAAGGAGGCCTCCGCCGTGTCTAAACCAAACAAGAAAAATGTCGGCGCCCCTCCGAAGTTTACCTCGAAAGAGGAAATGCAAGAGAAAATCGACAATTATTTCAAAGACTGCGATGGGGAACCGTTCATTGTGGACGGAGAACCCCTCCGAGACAAATACGGGAACATCATCATGGTGGGAAGCCATCCGCCGACCATCACAGGCCTTGCCCTTGCACTGGGATTCCACTCACGGCAGACGCTGCTGAACTACCAGGGCAAGAAAGAATTCATGGACACGGTTACACGCGCGAAGATGCGTGTTGAACAATATTGCGAGGAGCGCCTGTTCGATAAGGACGGCCAGCGAGGTGCTGAGTTCAACCTGAAATACAACTTCCGCTGGGCGCAGGAGGACACCGGCGGAGATGATGAAGATGGCAGAGGCGTTATTCTCATGCCGGAGGTAAAGACCGATGGGAAGTAAAAACATCGTCTGGAAGCCGCAGCCGCGGCAGGAAGTGTTCATGGCCCGCCCGGAGTACGAAGCCCTTTACGGAGGCGCCGCCGGCGGCGGGAAATCTGACGCCATTATCATTGAAGCGCTCCGGCAGGTGCATATTCGCTACTACAAGGCGCTGATCCTGCGAAAGACCTATAACCAGCTCGGAGAATTGATCGACAAGTCTCTGAACTACTACCCCCGCGTGTTTCCGAAGGCCAAGTACAACGGCAGCACACATACCTGGACATTCCCCAGCGGTGCGAAGATAATCTTCGGCTCCATGCAATACACCAAGGACCGAACCAAGTATCAGGGACAAGCCTATGACTTTATCGCATTTGACGAGCTGACGCACTTCACCTGGGAGGAATACAGCTACCTCTTCTCCCGGAACCGACCCAACGGTCCGGGAACCCGCGTTTATATCCGCGCATCCGCCAACCCTGGAGGCGTCGGCCACGGATGGGTAAAGGAACGGTTTATCACGGCGGCGAAGCCGATGCAAACCATCTGGGAGGATGTCACCTGGAAAGACCCCGCCGGAGAGGAACACCACGCCATGCAGAGCCGCATCTTTGTTCCTTCCAGCGTTTTTGACAACCCTGCCCTGCTGCAAAATGACCCGGATTACATCAAACGCCTTGCCTCCATGCCGGAGGCGGAGCGGAATGCACTGCTTTACGGGGACTGGAACACATTCAGCGGCCAGGTATTCACTGAATGGGTGAACGACAGCACGCACTACAAGGACCGAAAGAACACGCACGTGATCTCTCCTTTCCTGATTCCGAAGGACTGGTCAATCTGGTGTGGGCTGGACTGGGGCTATTCTAAGCCCTTCTCCGTTGGATGGTATGCGGTTGACCGTGAGCGAAGGCTTTACCGCATCCGGGAGCTGTACGGCTGCACAGGATCGCCGAACACCGGCGTCAAGTGGGAGCCTGCTGCCGTGGCCAGGAAGATCAAGGAGATCGAGGCAGAGGACCAGAACTTGAAGGGCCGCACGATTCACCGCGTCGGAGACCCTGCTATCTGGGGAAGTGACGGAACGGAGAGCATAGGCGCCCTGATGGAGAGGGAGCGCGTCTACTTCGAGCGCGGCGACCACGCCCGCATTGACGGAAAGATGCAGGTACACCACCGCCTTGCCTTTGACGAGGACGGCGTGCCTATGCTCTATGTGTTCGACACTTGCAAGCACTTCATTCGCACGGTCCCGAACCTGGTATATGACGAAACCAATGTCGAGGACATCGACACAGACGGAGAGGATCACATTTACGACGAGCTGCGCTACGTGTGCATGAAGAATCCCATTGCGGCAAGGATTCGCGCTGTTCCCGTTGTAAAGCCCTATGACCCGCTGGATCTCGCAAATGATCGGCAGACCTATGACAGATACGATTTCTTCAGGAAATATTGAGGAGGGAAACACTATGGCATTTTTCGGAAAACAGATTCAGATGCCCGGTAGCGTGGGCGGTTCCGCTTCCAACGGCCTACCCGGCGTCGTACCCGGCAACGATCAGCCGCTTTCTTCTGATGTGGCAGCCATGCTCATGACGCGCGGCAGCAATCAGAAGGTTATCGGAGAAGAGGACGTTAAGAAGGCGTCTGAAATCCTGGCAAGGTACAAATCCGGTAAGGCAAACCTGGAAGAGCGCATTGTGCAGAACGAGCTTTGGTGGGAGCTGCGCCACTGGGAAGCCATCCGAGGGACCAAAAACGGAAGGAGCGCCGTACCTGACGCGAACGGAAACCTGCCTCCCCTGGACCCGAACAGCCCGGAGCCTACCAGCGCATGGCTTTTCAACAGCATTATGAACAAGCACGCGGACGCTATGGACAACTTCCCGGAGCCGATTGCCCTGCCGAGAGAGCGCAGCGACGAGGAAAGCGCAAAGATTTTGTCCTCCGTCCTCCCTGTCATTCTGGAGTGCAACGACTTCGAGCAGACCTACTCCGACAACTGGTGGGAGAAGCTGAAACATGGAACCGCCGCCTATGGCGTGTTCTGGAACACCACCAAGGATAACGGCCTGGGAGACATCGACATCCGGGAAATTGACCTGCTGAAGCTGTTCTGGGAACCCGGAATTACCGATATTCAGAAGTCCCGCAACCTGTTTATCGTTGATCTGGTGGACAATGACCTGTTGGATCAGCAATTCCCGCAGTTGAAAGGCAGAGTGCGCGGCAACGCCGTGGATGTGAAGGAATATATCTACGACGATACCGTTGACACCAGCGACAAGAGCGTCGTGGTGGACTGGTACTACAAGGTCAAGTCCCCCAACGGAAAAACCCTTGTCCACTATGTCAAGTTCGTGGGAGACACGCTGCTTTACGCCAGTGAGAATGACCCGGAGTGCCGTGATCGCGGCTTCTACGACCACGGCCAATATCCCGTCGTGCTGGATGTGCTGTTTCCGGAGAAAGGCACGCCCGTCGGATTCGGCTATGTGGCGATCTGCAAGGACCCGCAGCTTTACGTGGATAAGCTGTCCAGCAACATCCTTGAAAATGCCATGATGGCGACGAAGCGCCGGTACTTCGCCTCCGATTCTACAAACATCAACGAGGACGAGTTCATGGACTGGAACAAGCCGATTGTCCATGTGCAGGGAGAATTGGACGATAGGCGCCTGAAAGAGATCGTGTGCTCCCCCCTGGATGATATTTACGTCAATATCATGCAGATGAAGATCGAGGAAATGAAGGACACCGCCGCGAACCGCGACGTGAACAGCGGCGGCGTTGGCTCCGGCGTGACGGCGGCTGCCGCCATTGCAGCTCTTCAGGAGGCCGGAAACAAGGCCAGCCGGGATATGATCTCCGCCAGCTACCGTGCGCACACGCAGATCAATTCCATGTGCATTGAGCTGATCCGGCAGTTCTACGATGTGACGCGCAGCTTCCGCATCGTCAGCCCGAACAACAGCAGCGGTTACGATTTTGTTGACCTCAACAATTCCAAGCTGCAAGACCAGCCTATGGGAACCGGAGCTGATGGCCAGACGCTTTACCGCAAGCCTATCTTCGACATCAAGATCAAGGCGCAAAAAAAGAACCCCTTCTCCCGCATGGAGCAGAACGAGCGGGCCAAGGAGCTTTACAACCTCGGATTCTTCAATCCTGAAAGAGCGCAGGAAAGCCTGGGCTGCCTGGACATGATGGACTTCGAGGGCATCGACAAGGTGCGCGAGTACATCAAACAGGGGCAAACCCTCCTGAACATCTGTATGCAGCTTCAGCAGGAAAACCAGCTCTTGAAGGTTGCTCTGATGGGGCCGCAGGCGCAGGCGAACAGCGGGAATGCCGCAGGAAACGCCGCAGGAGGCTCCAAAAGCAGCGGAGGCACCAAGCAATCCGCACAGTCAGCCGGAGCCGGAAGCGGCCTTGCAAGCGGCATCATGGAGGCGCAGCAGCCTATGACGGGATACGGTGAGAACCTTGCCAAGCGTAGCAAGCCGGACATGAACACGAAATGACGAAGGTTTATTTGGAACGGGACGGCAACTGCTTTCTGGTATCCTGCCAGGGACACGCAACCGGAAGCCCGGAAATGTGCGCGGCCATCTCCTGCCTTGTCTGCACTCTGGAAGGATGGCTGGAAAACAGCGGATACCATGTGCTGGAATGCCGCGTGGAGCCTGGGGATGTCTGTATCAGATTCCAGGGCGGCATGATCTGCAAGACCGCGTTTGACGTGATCTGCACCGGATTTCTTCGGCTGGAAGCCACAGACAACGTGCATATTTCTGTTGATTTTGTGGAAATCTGAAAATTTTCTCTCTGTTGGGGGTGAAAGTTGATTCTCCCCTTTGATACGCTGATACTGTCCTCCTGCATCACCGTGTAGGGCGGCTAGCAGGGTCCCGTTTCCCTGCTTCCGCCCTGGTGGTGTAGGCGACCGGCACACGGAGCCGTCAAGTCCGCGCAGGCGCACGGAGCCTTTAAGTCCGCGAAGGAGGAACGTTATGAAGTTCGAGCATTTGTTTTCCATGAATCTTCGGTTGTTCGACGGCGGCGCTGCCGCTGGTGCATCCGAAGGAGCCGGAGCGACCGCTTCCGGCACGGAAGGCAGCCAGGGTGTGAATCAGGCAACTACTCCCGGTAACACCCGCCGGGGGAAATCGGGCGATTACAGCAACGTGCTGTTTGGTAAGCAGAGCGAAGGGGCGGCCGCTTCCGGCGCTGTGACAAACGCACAGGACCAGTCCCACGCCGCCGGTGGTGACAACAATCTGGGGGTGCAGACCACCTCCAACACTCTGGACGAGCGCCGCAAAGCCTTCCGCGAGTTGGTTACCGGCGAGTTCAAGGACATCTACACCGAGGAAACCCAGCGCATGATCTCCCGCCGTTTCGGTGAGCAGCAGGCGCTTGAGCAGAAGGTGCAGGGGCAGCAGGCCGTCATTGATATGCTGATGCAGCGTTACAACATCGGTGACGGGGACCTGTCCAAGCTGACCACGGCACTGGAAAATGACAGTGCGTATTGGTCCGAGGCAGCCGAAGAGGCGGGCATGACCGTAGACCAGTACAAGAAATTTCAGAAGTTGCAGCGCGAAAACGCAAACCTCCAGAAAATGCAGGAGGAACAGCGGGATAGAGCGCGTTCCCAGCAGCAGGCGCAGAAGTGGTTCCAGGAGGCCCAAGAGGTCGCCAAGAAGTTCAAGGGCTTCAACTTCTCCAAGGAGTTGCAGAATCCGGAATTTGCCGCTATGCTCCGCGCCGGGACCCCTGTTGAACACGCCTTCAAGGTCATGCACTTTGACGAGCTGATGAGCGGGGCTATCCAGGTAACGGCTGCCAACACTGAAAAGATGGTGGCAAACAATGTCCGCGCCAAGGGCAACCGGCCCGCAGAAAACGGCACCAACGCCCAGAGTGCATTTACCGTGAAGGACGATCCCTCCAAGCTGACGAAGCAGGATTTTGAGGAAATCGCCCGGAGAGTTGCACGAGGGGAGATTATCAGCTTTTAACCTGTCCTCCCCTCCTGTATTTAACAGAAGGGAGTATTACAGATGAAAACTATCATCAAAAAGTTTAAGGCTATGAGCCTGCGTCTGTTTGACGCGAAAACCAACGTGACGACCGATACCGGCCTGTCCAACGAGATGAAAACGTTCTATTCGAACTACCTCATCAACCTGGCGGAGCCGGAGCTGGTGCATGACCAGTTCGGCCAGAAGCACCCCATTCCCAAAAATGGCGGTAAGATCATCGAATTCCGTAAATACAGCGCCCTCCCCAAGGCGCTGACCGCACTGACCGAAGGCGTTACCCCCGCCGGTCAGAAGCTGTCCATGAGCGTGATCACCGCGACTGTGGCACAGTACGGCGGCTTCATTGAGCTGTCTGACGTGCTGCTGCTGACCGCCATCGACAACAACCTGATGCAGGCGACCACCGCCCTTGCTTCCCAGGCTGGCCGTACCCTGGACACCATCACCCGTGAAGTCCTGGTGGGCGGCACCAACGTCCAGTACGCCGAGGGCCAGGTGAGCGCCCGCGCGAACCTGGTTGGCGGTTCTGCCACCGATGCCGACAACCACTACATGACCGTTGAGGCGGTCCGCAAGGCTGTCCGCACCCTGAAGGTCATGAACACCCCGCGCATCAATGGCAGCTTTGTCGGCATCATCCATCCCGACTGCGCTCACGACCTGATGTCCGACCCCAAGTGGGTGAACGTCAAGACCTACTCCGACCCCAGCGGCATCTACGAGGGCGAGATCGGTAAGATCGAAGGCGTTCGCTTCGTGGAGACCAGCGAGGCGAAGATTTGGAAGAAGGCCGGTAAGAACATGGCTACCGGCTCCGCCGTCGCCACCGACCGCGACGTGTACGCTACCCTGATCATGGGCGCAAACGCCTACGGCGTCACCGAAGTCACCGGCGGCGGCCTCCAGCACATCGTCAAGCAGCTGGGCAGCGCCGGTACTGCCGACCCCCTGAACCAGCGTGCTACCGCCGGTTGGAAGGCCATCAAGGTTGCCGAGCGCCTGGTTGAAGAGTATATGGTCCGCGTTGAGACCACCAGCTCTTTCAACGACGCCCCCGCCAACTAATGAAATAAGGGCCGCCTGCGTTTGTGGGCGGCCCGCATGAAATGGAGGACATACGTATGGCAAAAGAGAAGACAAACGCCGCATTGGCTGCCGAAGAGGCTACCGGCACTCCTGCCATGACTGCCGAGGAAATGCAGAAGATGCTGGAAGAGGCCCGCGCCGCCAAGGAGGAAGCCAGAGCTGCCCAGGAAGAGGCGAAGGCCATTCTGGAACAGGCAAACGCCGCGTTGGCTGCCGCCAAGGAGGCGCAGGAGGCGAAGGAGGCGCAGGCCGGTGGGGTTGCTTGTTTCGGCGATACCGAGCCGGAAGAGGACGAGGAGACGAAGCGCCGCCGCCTGTTCGAGGAAGAGCAGGAGCGGGAACGCCAGTATATGGCGGAAAAGGTTCCCATCGAGCTGTTCAAGGACAACGGCAAGTACAAGGGCGATGTCCTGGTATGCGTCAACGGCGAGCGGTTTCTGATCAAGCGCGGTGTGCGGGTTGAAGTCCCCCGCTATGTTGCCCTGGTCCTGGAGGAATCCGCCAAGCAGGACACCGCCACGGCGAACCTGATCGAGAGTGAAAGCTCCCGGTATGAGGCGGAAGCCGCTGCACTGAACATCTGATCTCACAATTCCATACCTACCGCGATACCCTTGTCCGTTTTCGCAGCGGATTCTTTACGACACGGCGTAGAGAGAGTGCTTCGGCGCTCCCTCTACGCCTTTTTGAATACCAAGAAAGGAGGATTGTATGGAGCAGAACATTGTAAAAATCCAAATCTCCAACGAGTATATCCAAGGCTCCGGCGTGAGCGTCGGCGCTGTCGGCTCCCATGACGATGTGCTTCTGGAAATGGATTTCCGCCCTTCTGCTGTGTGGTCCGGGACTACCCGGCGGGCTATCTTCGCAAATGCACTGGGCGAAAACAGGACTGTCATTGTGCTTACCACGAATCTGCTGGAGGAGGGCCAGGGTGAAATCTACCTCGTTCCCGTCCCGCAGCAGGCAAAGGATGTTGCCGGTGAGTGCTTCCTTACGGTTGAAGGATTTGTGACTGATAGGAACGGCAAAGAGATCGTGCGGTGTGTGACCGAGGAGGCGCGGTTCCGCGTCCTCCCTTCCAAGCTCTACACCAACGACAGTGCACCAGTCACGCCGTCCCAGGCTGAACAGCTCCAGGCGGAGATCGACAGCATCAAGACCACCATCGTCAATGCCGGTATCAGCGAGAGGAACGCAAAGGCATCCGAGGAAGCCGCGGCGTACAGCGAACAGGCGGCGCAGACTTCCAAGGAATTTGCCCAGGCGTTCGCTGCCAGGGCTGACGCATCCAAGGATGAGGCGCAGCGGCAGGCCGCAGCAGCCGCCAATTATGCCGCCGCAGCGGAGCGGAGCCGCGCAGCTATCACGGATATGTCTGTATCCGCAGAGGCGCTTCCTACTGGCCTTGCAAGCGTCCAAAAGAGCCAGGACCCGGACGGCACCTATCACCTGCACTTCGGACTTCCGAAGGGCGATACCGGCAGCGTTGGCCTTAGAGGCCCTGCGGGTCCGCAGGGCGTCGAGGGGCCGCAGGGCGTTCCCGGACCGCGCGGCATCAACGGCGTGGCTGTCGCTGCCAGCGGAACATACGCTTTCAACGTGAACGAGGACGGCCATCTGATCTTGAACTACACCGGCGATACCGCGCCGGACTTCTCCATCAACGAGGACGGACATCTGATTTTGAATTTGTGAAGGAGGAACGATTATGCCTCAGATTGATCTCGGCTCTGTTGTGGGACCCAGTGGTCCCGAAGGGAAGCAGGGCAAAGAAGGACCTATCGGGCCGCAGGGCGACCCCGCAAAGGTAAACGGCAAAACGCCGGACGAAAACGGAGAAATCACGCTGGGCGCTGCGGACATCAAGTGCAGCGACGGCACGGATGTCAATGCGGCCATCAATGCCAGGGTGAACAAGGACGGCTCCAGCACAACGGCTTTTTCCTTTGGATATGACGCTGGCGGCCTGTATGTGGTCACGCCCTAACTGAAAGGAGTTTCGACATGAGCAAAATCTATGTTGCAAAAGAGGAAACCTGCCAGACCATTCTTTCAGAGCTGCGCGGCCAGCAGCCGAAGCGGTACGGCTTCCGTATCAAGGACGCGGAGGCCAATCCCTCTACCCGCGTGGAATACCTTTATGACGCGGTGGGCATGACGCCCGCCTACATGGACTTCTCCGCAGGTGCTTTCAACTTCGGAAGCTGGGCAAGCGCCTGGTTCATCCGGGACAACAAGCCCTGCATGGTCAAGAGCGACGGCACTGTGGACTACTGGCTGGACCCCGCCGACTATACCAAGAAAGCAAAGGACGGTGCGGCGAGCGACGTTGCCAACACAAGCTATGACGGCAACGCCATGAGCGCAATCCCCCTTGTGTGGGTGAAGCGGTGGACGGAGAACGGATACCGCTATGTGAGCTTCTGTGAAACGCAGTACGACGAGGGGTACAAGGCATACGCCCACACCCGCCCGGACGGTACTATCGCTCCCTATGCGTTCCAGGGCCTTTTCGAGGGCAGCAAGATCGACACCAAGCTGCGCAGCCTCAAGGGGCAGGCACCCATGAACAGCCAGAACGCGGAAGCGGAGTTGGCCGCCGCTGCCGCCAACGGCGACAAGTGGACCATCGGGCAGTGGAGTATGTGGAACCTTATTCATGACCTGCTGGTTCTTATCGGCAAGAGTACCAACGTGCAGGCGGTTTTCGGCCAGGGCCACACTACCGGCGGAAGCTCCGCTTCTGACCTGCTGACCACTGGAACGCTGTCCGACAAGGGCCAGTTCTACGGAACCAGCGACACCGTGTCCGCTATGAAGGTGTTTCATATTGAGAACTTCTGGGGGGACCGCTGGGACCGCGTTGTTGGCTGCATCAATGACCACGGCGTTTACAAAATCAAAATGACGCCGGAGGGCAGCGGCTACAACCTCACCGGCGCTGGCTACCCGGCTGTTGCGTCCGTCGTTCACCGTCCCGGCACGGATGCCGCGTTTGGCGGCTGGGTGAACGCCGCGCAGCAGACGGAATACGGGCAGTTCCCCACGGGCATCTCCGGCGGAGACACCACCTATGACTGCGATTTCCACTGGGCCAACGATGATATTGTCGCGGTGGCTTTCGTTGGCGGCTCCTGCTACAACGGCGCGCGGTGCGGTCGCTCCGTGTTCGTGCACTACGTCGCGGGCTATGCGTGGTGGTCCTTCGGCCCGGCCCTTTCTTTGAAAACTCCCTCTTAATAGGGGGTTTGGGGGATTTATCCCCCATAAATGGGCGGCGTAAGCCGCCCGACACTTCAAAACCTTTTGGGAATATCTCTCACGCTTTCGGGTGTTGTCTCTCCGCTCTTCCGTCGCGGTGGCTATCGTTGGCGGCAACTGCAACAACGGCGCGAAGTGCGGTCGCTACGTGAACGTGAACAACGTCGCGGGCAATGCGAGGTGGAACATCGGCCCGGCCCATCTTATTCCTTTCACGCCGTCATTCGGACGGTACAATGTGAGGATATTTCCACAGCCCATGCTGAAAATGAACCCGTTAAGAGGCGCGGCCAGTAAGCGGAACACCGCCCACCGTCGCGGAGGGAATAAGAAAGGAAGTAACCTCTTGAAAAGTTACAATGGCCTCTTTGACGCCATGACGGAACACGCTGAAATCGTGGCATCTATTGAGGAGGCGGCAAAGCGAAAGAAAAAGCGGCGCGTGGTGCAGTGGGCGCTTGCAAATGCCGATATGCTTGCGGACGAGATCGGCGGCCTTATCAGAGGCGGGACATGGAAACCGCCGGTACACCAGTCCCATACCCTGCAAGAGGGCAGCCATAAGAAGAAGCGGGACATCGTGAAGCCGAGATGGTGCAACGAACAGATCGTACACCATATGCTGATGCGGCAGTTTGCAAAAATATATCTGCCTAAGATGTACCACTACGCCTGCGGAAGCATTGTAGATCGCGGCCCGCACTGGGCCATGCGGACAATGCGGCGCTGGCGAGACGGATATAAAGGCCGCAAATTCTATGTCGCGGAGCTGGACATCCGAAAGTTCTACCAGAACGTGGACCACGGAATCCTGAAAAGGAAGCTGGCGCGATTTATCCGGGATAAGCGGTATTTACAAGTTCTTTTCTCTATTATCGACGCCAACGCGGAGGGGCTTCCTCTTGGCTTTTACACCAGCCCGTTCCTTGGGATGTTCTATCTGACGGAGTTTGATAACTACGTTGTGCAGGTTCTTCGCCCGGACCATTACCTGCGGTACATGGATAACATCTATCTGTTCCACACCAACAAAAAGGCTCTGCATCGGATGGTGGATGCTGTTCGCGCCTATATGTCGGACGAACTGAAACTCACCATCAAGGACGATTGGCAGATATTTCGATTTGAAGGAGAGAACAGAAGGGCCGGGAAGATCACGGGACGCGCTATCAATGCTCTGGGATTTGTAATACACCGAAACAGAGTGACTATCCGAAAAAGCATCTTGAAGCGCATACGGGCAAAGGCCAATCGGATTCACAGCCTCCACAGGTGTACCAGACACGACGCTGCCGCTATGTTATCGCAGGCCGGGTGGTTCCGCCACGCTGACGCCTACGGGTATTTTCAGACATGGATTAAGCCGAATGTAAGCATGAGATATTGCCGACACCGCGTAAGCGCTGCGGCGAAGAAAGGATGAAGGATATGACTGACTGGAAGGAAGTCCACAGCACCGGCGCACAGCCGAGCGAGATCGACACCACAAGCAGCTCCACCACCGTCTATGAGCGCCGGAACATCCGGCAGGAGGAACGGAGCGTCGGGACCGGCGATACTGCCGTGACCGTTACCGAGTGGGTGTGCGAGCAGCGGGAATATACCCAGGAGGAGTACGCGCAGATGCACTCCCCCGCCACCCAGGCCATCATGCAGGCAATCAGCGACATGGAGCTGAACATTACAAGCATCGTCATTGACGGCGCTGTCTAAGGAGGGCAAATACAATGGCAACGAAAAGCGCGAAGTTCGATTCTCTGAAAGCCAAGTGGGATATGAACTATATCACGATCTCCTCCCTGGCTGGCTGGGTCCGGCTGAACGATAAGAAGCCCGGTATCGGTATCACGCGAGAGGAGTTCCAGGAGATCACCGGCCTGGAATACGCGGAATGAGCAGCATTGAACTGACTGAATGGCTGGCACGACAGCTCCGGGACGCGCTCTCCATCATTGAGGAGCAATCCCGTTTGCTGGAACTGCACGGCATTACGGAGTGTGAGGGGGACGGGTGTACCCCCTCCCTTTCCGAAAGGCGAAAGGACGCCTTGCAAGGCGGAACTGACGCTATTTCTGCTGCGGAAGGAGTGTGACTACCACATGACGGTCAAAGAAGCTGTGAAACGGGCTGACGCCCTGCGGATGAACACGGTAAGCGACGAACAGAAAGCAGCGTGGGTCCTGGATTTGGACGGGCAGCTTGCGGAGATGTTCGGCGTCAGCGTTCCGAAAAACGAGTGGCCGGAAAAGGATGCTGTTCTTTTGATGCCCGCTCCCCACGAGGAAATCTACCAGCTTTATCTTATCTGCAAAATCGACTACTACAACCAGGAAATGAGCCTGTACGCAAATGACCTGGCTTTCTATAATGCCGCTCTGGCGGAGGCAAAGGCGTGGTACAGACGGCAACACCGACCTTTCGGCAACAGGAATTGGAGGGTGATGTGACATGATGCTGCCGCAAATCTCCAATAACGTAGGCAAGAGTAAGAGCGAGATCGTATCCATGCGCGGTATCAACTGGTCTGACCAGCTCCAGGACGGAGATATGCGGGACAGTCTGAACCTATCCGCCAGGAGATACCCATACATCACCACCCGCCGCGCCAGGGAGAAGCAGAAAAAAACTGCGGATTCCTACTATTCCGGCGGAACCGCTCTGACGGCCTGGGGGAAGCTGGTTGCCGTTGAGGGAACGAACCTTCTCTATGATGGTGAAGTGGTGGGCCAGGTAACGGCGGGCGAAAAGCAGTTCGCCGTGGTCAACACCAAGATGGTCATTTGGCCGGACAAGGTGTACCTGGACATGAACACAAAGTCGGTAAAGCCTCTGGGCGATTCCGTGACCGGCAGCGGAGCGGTGTTTACCACCAGCACTATGAAGGTGACTGGCTGGGGCGATCTGACCCAGCATTTCAAGCAGGGGGACGCCGTTACGCTATCCGGCTGCACCACGGAGGCTGCCAACAACAAGGACTTCGTTATCAAGGGCGTGTCTGCTGACACCATCACGGTAACAGACAACACGTTCAAAGAGGCCACGGAGGCAAGCACGTCCATCAAAATTGAGCGGAAAATCCCAGATATGGATTTCATCTGCGAGAGCGAAAACCGCCTTTGGGGATGCTCCAACAGCGCCCAGACGATCTACGCAAGCAGCATGGGAGACCCTACAAACTTCTATGTGTACGAGGGCCTTTCCACGGACAGCTACGCCCTGGCCGTCGGCAGCGAGGGGAACTTTACCGGGTGCTGCAAGCTGTCCAGCTCCGTCCTTTTCTGGAAGGAAACGAAGCTGCACAAAATCCTGGGCGGATACCCGGCGGAGTACAGCCTGTACACCTACGACATTGAGGGCCTGCAATCCGGCTGTCACAAGAGTATGCAGGTAATCAATGAAGTGCTGTTCTACATGGGGCTGCACGGTATCTATGCCTATTCCGGCGGCACGCCCTCTCTGATTTCCGGCAACTTCGGAGACCGCAGCTTTACGGACGCTGTTGCCGGGAACGACGGCGACAGCTATTACCTCTCTGCCAAGGAGGGGGACGCGCATCACTTCCTGGTGTATGAGGCCAAGTACGGTATCTGGGTGCGGGAGGACGATACCGCCGCCGTGGACTTTGCGAGAATCGGGAAGGACCTCTATTTCATGGACAGCTCCGGCAGCGTTTGGCTTGCGGACAGTAAGCAGGACGATACCGGCATGGAGTGGATGGTACAGTTTGCACCGTTCTACGAAACGGTGGAGGGCAGAAAGACCTACTCCAAGCTGCTTTTGCGGATGGAGCTGCCGAAGGGCAGCTATCTGATTGCGGAGACCAGGGCTGACGGCCAAATCTGGCGTGAGTGCGGGAAGATTGTTGGACGGGACTATGATGCAATCCCGGTCCGCATCTCCATGAACCGCTGTGATAAATTTGAAATCCGTCTGCGCGGCAAAGGACCCTGCACCATTCTCTCCATGCTGCGCGAGTTTTCCGTTGGGAGTGATGTGTAATGGCCGTTTTCCCGGAGAATATGGACAAGCTGAGCGCGGACGATGTTCCGGGAAGCCTGTCTATCATCGAAAACTATATCCGCTATATGGGGGAGCGCATGGAGTTCGCCATGCGGAATATGACCAAGACCGTATCGGCTGCCGGAGTGAGCAGCGCGGAAATGTATGTGCTGCTTATGGCTCTGCAAAACACAGTCTCCGCCTTGACATCGACGGTCCAGGGAATTGCGGGAGATATGACCTCTGTAAAGAGTGATGTCGGCTCTATGAAAACCGACATTTCGGAGTTGAAGCAGAAAGCGACAACGGCAGATAAAAACATCTCCACAATGCAGAAGGATATTTCCTCTTTGCAAACAACTGTATCCTCCCTTTCCGGCAGCATATCTTCCCTGCAAACAGCCGTGTCCGGCATCCAGGAACAGATCACTTCTCTGGATGCGCGCGTTACCGCGCTGGAATCGAAAAACGCTACGACATAAGGAGTGATTAAGAATGGCAGTTTCCAAATACGACAAGGAAAACCTATCCCAGAAGGACCAGGACCGTATTGCTGCGGTAACGGCGGCGGCAGAGCGGGGAGAAATGTCATGGGCGGACGCCCACAACGAAGCGGAGAGCATCCGTAATAACGCCGGTTATTCCGGCGGCAGGTACGGCAATGAATACAATTCCAAGGACAGCGGTTCTTCCTCCAGTTCTTCCGGCGGTTCCTCCGGCGGGAGCAATCAGAACAACGGCCTGCATTTCAACGGCATCGACTATACCCAGACCGGCGGCGGTATCTACGGCGTTCCGACCATCAACAGCGACGTCAAGAACTACAAACAGGGCGGCGTTACATACCAGGTTGGCGCGAACATGGCCCGACGTCCTGACCTCGCCGGTAAGATTGCCATTTCCAACGGCTATACCGTTTTCTATGACGATAACGGCTATGCCACCAAGGCTATCAAGGGCGTTGCGGACTATACGCCGCATCTTGACATCAATGCCGGGAACGGCACCTACAATCAGTCCGGTGCCTGGACGGATAATGAGATTCTTACCAAAAATGACAAGGATACGATTGATAAGTACCGCAAGCTGGCAAGTGAAGGGAAAATGTCATGGGCGGATGCAAATGCGAAGGCGAATGCCATCCGAAGCGGCTACGGATATACCATCGACAGCAAGGGAAACGTTACGGACCTGCTTGCGCTCTCCGCTGTGGACGCCAGACGCCAGGAATGGGGCCTCGGCTCCAATGACCCGAACGAGGCGCAGCAAAACTTCCTCAACCTCTGGTATAACGGCAGCGGCGGCCCGAATGTTGACGTTCTCGGCAGGCCCGTCGGAAGCCAGCAGCAGAGCGTTGACCTGGAAGCCCTTCTATCCCAGCTTGGACAGAGCGGCATCGGCGGCGGAAGCTCCGCGCCGGAGTGGCAGGGGTCCCAATGGGATGATCTTCTGAACCAGGTTGCCAACGAGCTTGCATCCATGAACTACGAGGACTGGACAAAGGGCGACCAGTACAAGGCCCTTGCGGAGCGGTATGGTAACGAGGGCCGTATGTCTATGCAGAATGTCCTCGGCCAGATCGCAAGCCGCACAGGCGGCCTTGCAAGCTCCTACGCTACCACAGCGGCCCAGCAGCAGTACAACCAGTTCATGAGCCAGCTGGAGGACGTTGCGCGGCAGATGTATTCCAGCGACCGGAGCGACCTTCTGGATAAGGCCAATATGTACCGACAGTTGGGCCAGGACGATTACGACAAGTATCTGGACGATCTCGGCCAGTGGAACACGGACCGGAACTTCCAGTATGGCGTCTATCGTGATTCCGTCGAGGATCAGCGGTATGCTGACGAAACCGCCTGGGAGCGTGAGCAGTACGGCAATACTCAGTCTGAAAATCAGAAGTCTGCTGCGCGGGACCGCATTGCGGCATACCTGGCCTCCGACGGCAAGATTGCCGATCTCGACCAGGATCTTATCGCGGCATCCGGGCTGACTACTTCCGAGCTTATTGCTCAAGAAAACTATTATGCCAAGCAGAATGCGCAGAAGGCAAAAAGCACGAGTTCTGGAAGCTCTTCCAGCAGCGGGAAACCGAAGCTGACGGCAGCGCAGGTCCTGAAAGCTTTGGAGGACGGCATTGTGAACGATACCACCAAAGCAGCCTATGAGTATTACTATGGTCAGCCCTGGGACGATGGAAGTGAAAAAGAATCCACAAAGAAGTCTTTTGTCAACGGTAGCGGCGTCACCGCAACCCCCCTTGATTACGATACTATCAAGAAAAACTCCGAGGCGGGAAACTACGGAAGAAAATACGGCCTGGTGCTTGGAGAGATCCAGGCGAAATTTGCAAAGGGCGCGGACGCCGGGACGCTTGCCGATATTATCGACAAGGCTCTAAAGAACGGTGACATCAACGAAGCCGGTGCAGATACGCTTCTGCGGGCACTCGGATATTAACAGGAGGACAGTATGAGCAGTATTCAGGACAGAATCAATGCAATGAAGAAGGGCGAAAGCTCTGCAAAGAAAACGGAAAGCACTGCTCTTAACAATGCGCCGCAGACACAGTCTATCCAGGATAGGCTTGCAAAAGCGCGTTCTGACGGCTTGAAGCAGACCGGCAAACCCGCTTCTACCGCCCCTGCAAAGGAATATGATCTCTCTGGCGAGGCGTGGACCCGCGCAACCGCATCACAAACCAAGCTGCCTTCCGGGTACACATCCGACCAGGAGAAGGAGCTTTCCCGCCTTTCGAGATTGCGGCAGGATGCTGCTGTCAACCTGGATGCTGATACCATGAATGAGCTTGACGCTCAAATGAAAGCTATCAGGGCGGAAGCTGGTAAGCAGACCTTCGGAGACCGGGTGAACGATGTTCTGACGGCCATCGGTTCCGGAAGCATGGGCGCGTATGCTAATGCCGTTGGTTTTGCCAATAACGCAATCAAAGACCCGGACTACAACCGTCGGCAGATTGCGCGGTTGCAGGAATCTCTCAATACTGGTGTATTGAGCGACGGAAAGCCGATCACTCCGGCTATGCGTGAAACTATCCTGCAAAGCATTGACCGCATGAACCAGGAGATTGCGGAGTGGGAATCCGACGATAGCACAACCAACCGCATTTACAGAGTTGCGGATCGCCTTGGAGAAGAAAGCGCGAAGGCGACCGAGAGCGCAAAAGCTGGCCTTGGCTCTGTTGGCGGCGCCGTTGTGGACGCGGCTGTTTCTATGGGCCAGTCAACGCTGGACGCTCTTCCTGCTGTTCTTACCGGAGGAGCTACTGGCATGATCCCGTTCGCTGTTCGGTCCTTTGGTGGTGCAACGCAGGAGGCAAGGCAGAGCGGCGCTGATTTGGATACGCAGCTCCTTTACGGAACTGCACAGGCGGCCAAGGAATACATTACCGAAAAAATCTTCGGCCTTACCCTTCCTCAGAAGATGATGGGCAAAGCTGGTGCCGGTAGTCTTGACGGCCTTATTGAAAACGGTATCCGAAATGCGGTAAGCAGAATCGAATCCGAATTAGGCCAGAAGGCTGTAGGCGGAATCGCTACCTGGCTTGCGTCTGGCGTGACGGAAGGTGCGGAAGAAGCTATCGGAGATTGGATTGAAAATGTGGTTATCAATCCAAATTTCAAGACTTTCGAACAGGATAGCCGAACCACGCAGCAGAAGTTTGAAGATGCCTTTTACGATTTCCTTGTTGGCGGCCTTTCCGGCCTTATGGGCGGCGTTACAAACCTGGTAGGATATGAACCCGGACCTGCGAAAAATAGCTCCGCCGCATCTCCCCGCTCTCCTTCCGCCTCCGTTTCCGAGCAGCTTATCGCAGCAGGCGCTACGGCGGAACAGGCTGAAAAGCTGGCTCCAGCAATCGAATCTGTTCTGAACGGTGAAGAGATCAGCGGAAACCAGGCGGGCGCTATTGCCGGGAACGATGCAGCTGTTTCCGTTTTGGAAACAGTTACCGGAGAACAGATTGAAACCGACGCACCGCTTGGAGAGGTAAAAGAGAGCATCAAGGCGCTTGCAAGCCGCCAGGAAGCGCAGGAAGAAACACCTGTGCCCGTTGATACTCCCGTGGAAACCGCGCCTGTTGAGGCTCCGCAAATCGCTCCTGCGGCTCCTGCCGATACCAACACGCAAAGCACGGGAAACCTCTCTATCATCCAGGACTTTGCGAAGGACGTTGACAAGGCTGGTTCTTCTGTCCTCACATCCATGTACACCGAAGGCCAGGACACGGAGAACTATATTGCTGGAATGATGAAGGCATACGGCGCCGGAAAGAACGGAGGCGACGCCATTCCTACCGCTATTCTCAGCGATATGTACGGCCTAACCGCTCCGCAGGCGGAGGCTGCCTATCTGGCAGGGCAGGCGGATGCCGGCGTTTCTCCTGTTGCGGAAAGCGCAAACACGGAATATACTGGTGAGAGTAAGAGCGGATACAGCGCCCTTGCGGAACGCCTGGGCGGATTCAATGAGGCCGTTCAGGACGGCATCCGGTGGACTGTTGAGCAGCGCGACGGCGCATACTACGTCCGCGTTGCCCAGGCAAAAGGAACGGAAGGCTATGTGGAGGACGCACGTGCTACCGCATACAAAGCCGGTCCGTTTGCGACCCGTGAGGAAGCTGTTGCTGATCTGCTGAGCGTGGCCCGTAACAATTTCTACCCTGAAAAGGAGGACGTTAGAAATGGCACAGAAAGCGTGGCAGAAGTATCTGACGAAGGAGCAGTACGACAAGCTGGGACCGGACGGCAGGATGTTGGCGGACTACTGGACGCAGTTCCTTCCGAAAATGTGCAAGCAGATGCACGCGGCGGGGACCCTGGTTCCGACGTTGCAGCAGAACGCGGAGGCGCTGGAGGACTATCACGTGGAACTGCTTCAGAGCGGACTTCGGGAGTACGAGGCGTTGGAGTTCATCAAGGAGCAGGTGTACAGTCTGCCGATGGAGGAGTAAACAGTTTTTCGGAGTTTGACGCTGACGGAAACCCTGTATACGCATCCAATCGCGAGGAAGCTGGCGTAGAGGCATACGACCACATGGCTATGAAGCAGGCGCGGGCCGAAGCGGACAAGAAGTACGGCATTACCCAGGATGAGAGCCGTTCTCTGGCGGGATATACGCAAACCACGTTCGCCATGATGAACAAAAAAATGCTGGAAGGCACGGTAGATCCCGTAAAAGACCAGCCCGTAGTAGACCGCGTTCTGTCTGCCTTGAAAAAGTTTCCTACTTTTGATGGCACAACATACAGAAACCTGAAATTCAAAACCGAGGAGCAATACAACGACTTCCTCGAAAAGCACGCTTCCGGAAATACCGTTACGCTTAAATCGTTCACGTCCACGTCGAAGCGCCCCAACGGTTACCCGCTGTTCGGGGATCGTGTGGTACACATGGTGATTACCGGGAAAACAGGCGCGGATATTTCGGACACCTATGGAATTCCAAGGCAGAAGGAAGTAATCTTGCTTCCCGGTACGGAAATTGAGATCACTTCTGTTACTAAGGCCAATGACGGCCACCCGCTTATTTACGCACAGGAGGTAGCAACGCATGGAGTGGAAACAGATCATGGAGATGAGCGACCCGCACAAGGCTCTGCTGGCGATAGCCGAGAAGATCGAGGCGGACGACCTGGGCCTGGTGGAGATGGAGAACAGAGTGGAGCAGTACGCAAATCTGCACGGGATTACGCCGGACGAGATGGCGTTCTATCCGAACGGGGAGAGAGTGATCCAGCCCTAACCACCGAGGAATCCTCGGAAGCTGCAACCACGGAAGCCCAGGTTGATCAGAAAGCAGAACTTGGCAACCAGGAGCAGCCGAAAGGGCGGAACTTCATCATCCCTGCAAAGGGCGGCGTAAAGCTCCCCACCACCCCGAAAGCGAGATTCAAAGCCAATACCGACGCGATCAAGACCCTGCGCACGATCATGGCGGATGGCAGGCTTGCCACGCCCCAGGAGCAGGAGACCCTTGCGAAGTACACCGGATGGGGCGGCATTACGGACGCCTTTGACGAGAAGAAGGCTGACTGGGCAAAGGAGTTCAAGCAGTTGAAGAAGCTGCTTGACGATGGCGAGTATAAGTCTGCAAGAGCTTCCATCCTGGACGCCTATTATACGGAACCCTCTGTTATTCAGGGTATGTATAACGGCCTTGCAAGGATTGGCTTTACTGGTGGCCGTATGCTGGAACCTTCTGCCGGTGTCGGGCGCTTTATCGGCGCCATGCCGCAGGAGATTGCTGTCGGCGTACAGTCCTGGACCGCTGTTGAGCTGGACAAGATCACCGGCAATATTGCGAAGTACCTCTATCCCAATGCGGATGTTCGCGTGCAGGGGTACGAGACCGCCAAAATCCCGGACAACTACATGGACCTGGTTATCGGCAACGTTCCGTTTGGAAATATCTCGATTGCCGATAAAGCCTATCCTGCCAGCGTCACGAAGTCCATCCACAATTACTTTATCGCAAAGAGCCTGGATAAGCTGCGCCCCGGCGGCGTCGCCTGCCTGATTACCAGCAGCGGAACGATGGACGCTATGGGCGCTGACGCTCGCGGCTACTTCATGAAGAAGGCTGACCTGATCGGCGCGATCCGCCTCCCCAACACCGCATTTGAAGGAACCGGAACTGGCGTTGTGTCTGATATTCTGGTATTCAAGAAGCGGGAACCCGGCGCGGCATACAAGGGAGAGAGCTTCCTTGAAGTCGCAAGAAAGCCCTGGGAAGGCCCGAACATGTACGGCAGCTACGAGATCAACGAGTATTTCGTGAACCACCCGGAAATGGTTCTTGGAACCGCTGCATACGGTAAGGGCCAGTATGGGCGCACCGTCGTGACCTACAATCCCCTGGAAAGCAGACTGTCTTTGCAGAAGCAAATCGAAAAGGCGTTCAGCAACATCAAGGTCAAGATGGAATACCCGGTACAGCGTACCCAGGAGGAAATCAGAGCGGAGATCAAGGCTGACGCCGGGAAGGCCAAGCAGGGCGCAATCGTCAGCAAAAACGGAAAACTCTATAAGAACGATGGCGGCCAACTGGTAGAGGCCACAGAGTTCAAGGAAGCGGATGTTCAGCGCGTCACAGACATTGTGAATATCCGGGACGCTGCCCGCAATCTGCTGGATTTGCAGCTTGACAACGGCGGTGAAAAGGCTATTGCCGATGCCCGCAAGAAGCTGAACTCCCTGTATGACGCTTTCGTCAAGAAGAACGGCATTCTGAACAGCCCCAAGAATAAGAAGCTGCTGTCCGGTAATGTGGACGCTCCCTTTATCCGCGCCCTGGAAAACTACGACAAGGACAGCGGAACGGCCACGAAGGCGGCTATCTTCACGAAAAATACCGTCACGGCGGTTACGACCGCCACCCATGCTGACACCGTGGAAGAGGCACTTACCATCTCCATGAATGAGACCGGCGGAGTGGACGTGAAGCGGATTGCGCAACTCACCGGACGGAACGCTGATAGCGTCAGAAGCGAGATTCTGGAACGCGGCCTAGCTTTCAAGAACAGGAACGGCGACCTGGAATCTGCTGAACTGTACCTCTCCGGCAATGTCCGCGCAAAACTGCGGGACGCGGAAGCCCTGGCGGAAGGCGACAGCGAATATGAACGGAACGTTGAAGCCTTGAAGAAGGTTATCCCCGCAGACATCCCGGCGGAAGAGATCAAGGTACGCCTTGGCGCTACCTGGGTGCCGGACAGCATTTATTCCGCGTTTGCGAGTGAAATGCTGGGCGGCGCTGGCTCTACGTGGAAGAACGGGCGGCGCGTTCCTGCTATTGAGGTCAAGTACAACCGCCCCGTCGGAAAGTTCTTTGTGGAGGTCAACGACAGTTGGCTGCGGAACAGGCCGGAGAATACATCCACCTGGGGAACAGAAGATTACCCGTTTATCGGCGGAAGAAGCAGCATCCTCGAATCCGCTCTCAACAATAAGACTGTCTCCGTGTGGCGCAGCGTTGGAGATAAGCGCATCCTGGACAAGCAGGCCACGGCGGCTGCCCAGGAGAAGATGGAAACCGTTCTCGCGGAGTTCCAGCGCTGGATGTGGTCCGATGAAACCCGCCGTACAGAGCTGGGCGGCCTCTACAACGATGTTTTCAACAACACCGTAACGCCCAAGTATGACGGCAGCCACCTGACCATCAACGGCAGCAACCCGGAAATGGAAATGCGTCCGCACCAGAAAAACGCGGTTCAGCGCATTATCAACAGCGGCGGTAACACGCTGCTTGCCCACCGTGTGGGCGCTGGCAAGACCTACGAAATGGCCGCCGCCGCTATGAAGCTGCGCCAGCTTGGCATCGTGAAAAAGCCGCTGATTATTTCTCCAAAGAATCTGGTTGCACAGTGGGGTAATGAATTCCTGAACTACTTCCCTGCCGCAAAGATTCTGGTCCTGGAATCCGACGATTTCACTCCAACAAACCGCAAGCTGTTCTCCAACCGCATTGCCACCGGCGATTACGACGCGGTTATTATGAGCTATGAGCAGTTCGGTGCCGTCCCCATGAGCACAGCAAACCAGGAAGCATTTTACCAGAGCCAGATCGACGCCCTGGAAATGGCGATCCTGGAGAGCAAACGTGCATCCGGCAAGGACCCGTCTATCCGCGATATGGAGCGCAGCAAGAAGTCCTTTGAAGCAAAGCTGAAAAAGCTGGGCGACAGCAAAAAGGACGTGGACAACATCGACTTCGAGCAGCTTGGCGT